>Ga0206682_10000069_pt1 | contig 97565 bp, 61 predicted proteins | sample M240m12015metaG_FD_155444 | JGI IMG/M metagenome (GOLD analysis project Ga0206682, IMG submission 155444) | Ammonia-oxidizing marine archaeal communities from Monterey Bay, California, United States - M2 40m 12015 | ecosystem: Environmental > Aquatic > Marine > Intertidal zone | place: USA... | reverse complement strand
GAAACGGCGCGATGGCCGCCGAACCGCGACGCGCGCGCGGGACGAACGCGCGACGACGACGACGGTCGGGAACGCGTCGCGTCGGATCGCGCGCGAGCGAAGGCGCGAACGGCGCGTTTAAAGAAGAGACGCGCGCGACGGATTCGACGCGCGCGCGGAACGCGGTGACTGACGACGCGCGCGAATGTGAACGTTGATGCATAGAAATCGAACGCGAAGTCGAACCGCAGGAGCTCGCGGACGTCGAACGCCGAGCCGGAGGCGGCGGCGGAGAAGGCGAACGGGAAACCCGCCGGCAAGGCGAAGACGAAGGCGAACGGAAACGGGAAGGGCGCGACGAAAGGAGGTGCGCGCGTCGACGATCGCGCGATTCGCGCGTTTTGAGTGATGATGCGTAACGGGGGACTGACGATAGGACGGTGTTTCGACGCGATCGTAGACGACGTGACGAGCGTTGACTATCGCGAGGGCGAGTCGCTCGCGGCGCACTTGAAGCTCGACGAGGGCGTGCTCGATGTGTGCATTCCCGCCGAGGCTACGTCGACCGCGAATCAGCACTTGCGCACGAGGCAGTTGTGGGGCACGGATGTTTACACGGCGGATTCCGATATCGTCGCCGTGCTCACGCACACTGGATATTATCGTCCGAGCGGCGTCATGCCGCCGAATCTCGGCGCGGTGCGCGCCGTCATTCGAGCGACGCCGCACCCGGAAGATGGCTATCCCTCGACGAGTCGTAACGGTATTCGATCGCGATCGTGGGGACACATCAAAGAAGGGTGCGGATTTGTCGTCGAGAGCGCGCGGGCGGTGACGAGCTCTGGCGTCGAAATCGACTTGACGCCGAACACGATGCGTCGCAAGGTTTCGCCAACGTTTTTCCCGATTGAGAAGGAGCACGTCGTGCACACGCGTAATTCTGCGGCTAACGCCACGGGTAAGAAGGGTTTGATTCGTGAAGTGACGATTCAGTACAATTTATGCAACGAACCGTGGATGAAGTACAGCGTCAGCCTCGTCGCAGATCAAGGCTTCAAGAGATCGCAGTGGACGTGCGCGCGACTTCGCCGGGAAGTCTTGTACGTCGAGACGCATCACAAGAGGTACGAGTTGAGCTGCGTGCCTGGAAAGGATGGTGAAGAGAGTAGATTCAGATGGGCCGCGAGTAAGAAGCCGCTCCCGCTTGATAAGACGCGCGAAGTGGGAGTGCCGTTGCCGAAGGCGCACGTCGACGTCGCCGCCGACGATTTGCGCTGGGACGAGATTCATTGGGGATCGAACTCGGTGATCATTCGCGACAAGGAGTACCAGCTCGCGCGCTTACAATACCTTCCGCGCGGTAAGTGAGGTCACTAGAAGAAATACACGCCCTTGAAAATACAATCTTATTAAAGTCTAGACTTCATCGCGACGAACCGAGTCGACCGCGCGGTCCTCGACCGAACGTCTCGTCAACCATCAAATCAACGTCACCGTACTCACTTCCCTCAGTGGTCCAGTCTTCGTTTACACCACCGACGATGACTTGCTTCAAACCGAAGTACTCGCGCGAAAACTGAATCAAAGAGTTTATCAAAACGTCAAACGCCATCTCGTCCGCGGTGCCCAGATCCACCCACACGCGGGCCCACTCCGCCTTGTACTCCACCTCTGACATTTCGTGGAACACGTGCGACGATGTATCGGTGCTAAATTCGTGCGCTTGTTCCATTGAATAGTCCATGAACGACACCGAATCAAAATTTTCACCCGCCTGCATGTTGTACGAGTTGAATCCGCCCAATTTTCCGAGCACAAACCACGCTTTAAACACTTCCTCAAACAACGGTTTTTCCATCTCCGCGATCGCGTTGTGCGACTCGACCCATATCCAGCAATTGAACGGGTTCACCTCGCGAAACCTCACGAGCGTCGGCACGGTAGATCCACTCCTCTCTTGATAAATCTTCGCCTTTTTCTGCTCAAACCGTTCTCGAATCTTCGCCTCGACCGCCTTCGGATCCCCATTCGCCCCCTCCAGCAACGCCGCGATCTCCGGATCGCGCGCCGATTCTTCCTTTAATATTTCCATCCATTTTTCATTCGCCGCCCTCGCGTCTTCGCCTTCTTCGTCCCCCGCGCGCGTCCCGCTCGCGCTCGCGCCGTCGCCGCGCGTCTCGCCTCGTCCTCCCGTCCGCCGTCGCGCCTCCCGTCGCGCCTCCCTCGCCGCGTCCGCGTCCTCGTCACTCCCGCGCGTCTCTCCTGCGCCCTCTCCCGCCGTCGCGCGCGTCCCGATCGCTCCCGCGCGTCGCCTCGCGCTCGCCCTCGCGCCGCCGCCGCCGCCCTCGCGTCGTCGTCGTCGTCGCGTCCCTCGCGCGTCGATCGCGCCGCGCGCGCGCGCGTTCGCCCGCGCCGCGCTCGCGCGCATCGTCGCCGACGCGCGCGTCGCGACGCGAGCCGTCGTCGCGCGTCGTCGTCGTGTGCGGCGCGCGAATCGCGTCGAGGGGAACGAAGCCGCGAGACCAATCGACATTCATTTAATCCGCGCGCGGCGCGTCACTTGTCGACGCGAGCGCGCCTCATCGCGCGTCCAACGCACGGCCTTCGACGAGGGCGTATTTTTCGTGATCTTTGCGACGCGACCATGCTGAGTCCGACGCGACGACGCGCGACGGTTGAGTCGACGACGTCGTTCGAGCACTGTCGAGCGGGGACGCCGACGGGACGAGCGCAGGTGCGCGCGCGCGACGGCGAGGCGAGGCGAGGCGCGCGCGCGCGGAATTCGCGTCGCGAAAACCGTTCGCGTCGCGCGCGGTGATAAGCGCGGTTCGACGCGCGCGCGGGACGCGCGGGACGCGCGGATGGCGATGGCGATGGCGATCGAGGGGATGGATGATCGTCGAGCGAATCGACGCGCGAGACTGACGATGTTGACGGTTCGATAGGTCGATCGATTCATCCCGAGCCGTAGCGCGTTGGATTTGGACGTGGCGCACTACAATTTGTCCCGAGAGGGCGGGGAATCGGAGGTGGATGATGCGGTAAAGGAGATCAAGTCTCCGGCGAAGGTGCGCGCGTCGACGCGCTCGAAGCGCGCGCGGACGAACGCGTGGAGTGAATGAATGAGTTCGTTGAGACTGACGACGAAATCGATCGCGCGATGATATGATGCACAGGAAGCGTATAAGAAAAGTCTTGCGGATAACTTCCACGTGGATAACGGAAGCGATTCGGCGAAGATTCTCGCGTTCAAGTCAAAGGCGCCGGCGCCGCCGAGCGGGTTGGAAAACTCGGCGCGCGGTGTCTACACGAACAACTCCGCGGGAGTGAAGGCGAAGAAGACGTTCCGTCAGATTCCCAGCGCTCCCGAACGCATCTTAGATGCGCCGGAGTTGATCGATGACTACTATTTGAACCTTATCGACTGGGGGTCGTCGAACCAAGTCGCGGTGGCGTTGGGGTGCACCGTGTACATGTGGAACGCGGATACTGGGGCTATCAACCAATTGTGCCAGACCAACCCGGATGACGAAGATGATTACATCACCTCCGTCAACTGGGGTGCGGACGGTAAGCACATTGCGGTGGGTACGAACAGCGCGGAGGTTCAAATTTGGGACGCGGCGCAGTGCAAGAAGGTGCGTACGTTGCGAGGTCACGCCGCGCGGGTGGGTGCGGTCTCGTGGAACGGTTCGCAGCTTGCAACGGGTAGTCGTGATAACAACATCATGATTCACGACGTTCGCATTCGCGAGCATTGCACCTCGACGCTCCAGGTTCACCAGCAAGAGGTTTGTGGCTTGAAGTGGAGCCCGAGTGGCAATCAGCTCGCGTCTGGCGGTAACGACAACTTGTTGCACATCTTTGATGCGAGCTCCATCGGCAATCAACAAGCGTTGCACAGATTAGATGCGCATCAAGCTGCCGTTAAGGCTCTCGCCTGGTGTCCGTTCCAGTCCAACTTGCTCGCTTCGGGCGGCGGTACCGCCGACCGTTGCATCAAGTTTTGGAACACGAACACCGGCGCCATGCTCAACTCTGTGGACACGCACTCGCAAGTGTGCTCGTTGCAGTGGAACACGCATGAGCGGGAGCTTTTGTCGTCGCACGGTTACAGCCAAAACCAGTTGTGTTTGTGGAAGTATCCGACGATGACCAAGATGGCCGAGTTGACGGGTCACCAAGCGCGAGTGCTTCACATGGCGCAGTCTCCGGACGGTACCACGGTGGTATCGGCGGCCGCGGATGAGACTTTGCGATTCTGGAAGTGCTTCGATAACGCTAGCGAGAAGACCAAGAAGGTGCGCGATTCCAATGACTCATCTGTTTTGCGCAGGTTCAATTTCCGCTAAGGCGAGGGCGGCTGTACCATCTGTATCCATCCATTCCCGCGCAATCCGACACCACCGAACGATTCCGTGCATGCAGATTCCCTCACCCATTATTTTCACTAGCAGTTGGTGACTGACTCTTCGACCACACACCGCGCTCGCTTTCGATTTTTATTGTGTTTTCACGGCTTACGTCTCGCCGCGGCGTCGTCTCGCCGCGACCGTCGCTCATCACCGTCGGCGCGGCGAACCACGACGACGTCGCACCGCGCGCGCCACGCCCAGGAAAAAGGAAAGAAAAACGAGGTCTTCATCGGTTTATGTACTACATTGGGTCCAAGGGTGTTTTCATCAACACCACCAGCGCTCAAGATTGTCGTCTCGCTCTCTCGTCTCACATTCCATGCATTCCGCGCTCAAAGTGTTCAATTTAAATCTCGTCCAGCGACAGGTGACCGTCATCCCTCCGCACACTCGCGCGCGCGCGCCGCGCCATGCTCGTGGGCGCGAATAATTTCCGTGCGTGATCGCGCGCGCGCGTTTCGCGATCACTCGTCGCGCTCGACCGCGCGCGCGTCGCGCGCGACCGCGACGGATCGACATTTGATTTTGAATGCGCTCGACGCGAGACTGACGCACCGCGCGCGCGAACGCGCGACTCGAACGACAGATTTCGCGTATAGCACGATCCGCGATGAAGGCGCGAACTGCCCCGTGCTCGTGTACGTGTCCACGGCGGACGTGGACGCGCTGTGCGCGTTTAGAACGCTGAAGCTGATGCTTCGGAGCGACAACGTGGCGTATTCGGTGTTCCCGGTGAGTGGATACGGCGAGTTGCAGCGGCTCGGGGAGGAAATCCCGGACGATGGGCAACAGCGAGCGATCGTGTTGATAAACTGTGGGGGCACGGAGGATGTGAAGACGGTGATGGGGTTGCGCGAGGGCGCGAGAGCGTACGTGTTCGATTCGCACAGGCCGTTGGATTTGGAGAACACGAGGGCGGATAATCAGGATGTGTTGGTGATGCGGGACGATAAGGAAGGAGAAGAGTCGTTTCCAGAGCCGGACTCGGAGGATGACAGCGACAGCGACGATGATGATGACGAAGATGACGACGCGGGGGCAAAAGGTGGAGAGTCGCCGAGGACGAGACGGTTGCGAAAGGCGGAAAAGCAGCGCGAAAGGGCGGCGTATTACGCGCGCGGGTCGTTCTACGGACGATCGAGTGGGATGGTGATGTATGACATAGCGTACAGAATGAGCAAGGATAGGTTGGAAAATTATTTACCGCTTTGGTTGGCGGTGTTGTCGATGACGGATCAGTACTTGCATCAAAGGTTGTCGCACGAGATGTACACTTCGTGCGTCATGGAGCTCGCAACTCGCGTGAGCGCGATGTCGAACGCCGATATGCCGACGACGCGGTCTTTAGAAGATGGCACTATCGTCAAGGCGTTCGACGAACGGCGTTTGCAGTACAATGAGGAGTTTAGATTTATGCTTTTACGCCACTGGACGCTGTACGAGTCAATGCTGCATAGCAATTACGTTGCGACGCAGTTGCAAACGTGGACGGAGCGTGGCCGAGCGAACTTGAACTCCCTCTTCGCGCATGTGGGGATCCCTTTGGACGTGGCGAAGCAAAAGTATTCGCACATGTCTCCGGCGCAAGTGAAACAATTTGAGGAAAGGTTGGATGAGTACGGCGCGTCGCACGGATTGGATAACGTCAAGTTTTGGTCGTTTCAGTATTCCCATGGCTATGCACTGAGAGTGTGTGCTGCGGATGTCGTGTACGGCGCGACAGCGTTGCTCGAAGGCATGCTTGACAGAGAAGAGGAGGATAGAACACCCGCGGATAACTTTTGGCGAGCATCGCAGGCGCTGTCGTTGGGCAATTGGGACGAGATGGAGGCGGGCATCAGCCACGCCATCCGATTGCAACAAGCTGTTATGCGACAAGGTGGGATCGCGCTCGCTTCTTCCGCGCACATTCGCACGACTGGGAGTTTGCGATGCTTTTCTTTGCTCGATCATGGATCGCCGGCGGATGTCAAATTGTTCATGCACCCGCTGTCGTTGTTGAAGCTCGCGTTGTTCGTGCAAGACGCACTTCGCGTGACAAAGAAACGGCTTCGGCCACTTGTCTGCATTGGTCCATCTGCGGAAGATGAATCCCTCGCGCTCATCGTCGGTGTCACCGCCAAGCCAAACACCGACGACGCCGCTGGCGGAAACTTCTTCACGCACTCGTTCAAAATGGCCGCTGAGCGTATTCACGCGCGTTTCCGACACGACTCTTTCGAAGCCTCCGTGATACAAGTCGCTCGACGTGACTTGGGACCATTCATCGAGGCGCTATCTGACATTGACGCCGAGCGTCTGGCGCGTTTGCGAATGGCCGCCGCATAGGATGCAGAAGCTCGTTGGATGTTTTTGTGTTGTAATGAATCTCTGTTTTACAAACGCATTTTGGTTCTAGTCTTTATGCGATAGCCACGCGAGCATAAGCTTCAAATCCGTTAGCATCAGTTGAAGCGCTTGCGTCCAGTTCTCGTCTCGATTAAACGTAAACGTCATCTTTTTTCCGTCCACCTTGTCGCCAGAAATTGGGTACGGCAGTTCAAACGGTGGATTCACGCCCTGGCGTACATCTCTCGCCCGCATGAATTCAGCTAACTCGGAGAGGCAGGTGAGAAATCCTATCACTGCTTTGTCGTACTTATGAGACGATATGATAGACACCGGCCCGAAAAGTTCGAACACGTTACCCTTGGCGTCGCACACTTTGGGAAAGCTACCCATCGGCTTGAGCGTGTATTGCGTAAACGTAAACTTGCAAATGCGCGCCATGGAGTGCAACAGCAAACACACCAGCCCAAACGCAGTATTGATTTCTTCCCATTCCACCACAGGCGCGGGGAGACGCCCGAGACGAAAGCCATTAATCGTGCCAAACGCACCGTCGCGCCAGATGTGAAACGCATCGTTGAACACGTTCGTCTTTTCCAAACGTTCGAGATGCGTTTGCGCTTGCTCCGTTCGCGCCACGATGGAATCTCTTTTTTCTAAATGCGCGTGTAAATTCTTCTTAAACGCGTGGAACTCGCGCCAGTACGTATTCTCAGCCTCGTCCAAAGCCGCCGCTTTCTTGGCCAACTTGCTCCTCGTCGCGCGCGTTGACTCAAGCTCGATTTCCAACGCCCTCAATGTTTCCTCCGCTTCCCGCTCCGCCTTCTCCATGTCCCTCACGGCGTGCGAAATCACCTTTGTCACGCCACCACGCCCGCTCGTCCTGCCGTCGATCCCTCTGGACTCGCTCCGTTCCTCTTCCTCCTCCGCCTCGCGCAACGCCTCCAACGTCTCCTCGTACTCCGCGCACTCCGCCTCCGCCTCCTTCGTCCGCCTTTCAATCTCCGCCACCACGGACGACGAACACGCATCGCACAACGGATGATCCATATCGCTCAAATCACTCGCGATATCGAATATCCGCGCCATGACGCTCGCATCCGCGTCGCCTCCCTCGCCTCGCAGTTCGGCGCTCGGCAGCACCACGAACGACTCCCCCATCGTCCCTCCCTCGTGCGTCGTTCGTCCGCGCAGCGTCGCCGCCAGCGTCACCGGTGATGGCGCGCCGCTCGAAGATTTCGACGCGTCCGATTTTCTCGCGCGCAACGCGAGTTCGGGCGCTAAAACGACGAAAGATTCCTCCAACGTGGCGTTTCTGGACAGCGCTGGGACGTTGACGAATTCGAGCGCGCGCGCGCACGCGGCGCATCGGAAACGCACGGGCGCGGGCTCTGACGGTCGCGACGACGGTTGCGGTTGCGTCGGGCGCAGGGGCGATCGCGAGGGCGACGATGGATGCGACGCCATCGCGTCGTTCTGCCGAATGGTCGTTCGTCGGCTGATGGTTGGCGTTTGAAAAGAAGCGACGAGGGGCGACGACGACGTCATAAATTTCGTCTGTAAAACTGATCTACTCACTCAGCTAGCGCTAGTGGATGCTTCCTCCGCCTGGTCATCCTCGGTTGCTAATGAATCCCCCTGTGCGTCGCCGTCCAAGGCGTCGAAGATGGCGTCGACGTCCATCGACGCGAACGCGGCTTTGATGTCGTCGCGAGCGACGCCGTCGATGGCAGCCTTCATCGATTCGCGAAGCTCGTCGCGGGACGGCTCTCCGTTGAAGTTCTCTTCGACGTAAAGCTTGCGCGGCCAATCCGCGAGCACTGCCACAATCTGGTCTTGAACGTTGTACGTCTTGAGCTCGAAGCCGCGCGTGTTGTCGTGAATATCCGTACGCAGTTGCTTTCTCGTGGTGTGCTCAAACGACGGGATGCTGTCCAGCATGCGAGTCGCGCTCGCGACATCGCGATTAAGTAGATGCGCTCGGACCACGTGAACGTAATAAAAAGGCGTAATCGGCATCACGTCGGGCTCTCGCCACTTTGCTGGAATTTCGAGCTTCTCGGCGCCCCTGTGCGTGTGCGTGCCCGCCTCGATGGCGGCGTTGATGCGCTCCATTCGCTCAATACGGGATTGAAGCGTTGCTCGAATACTCGCGATATGCTCTTCGTTCGCCCACAACGCGTGCTCGGGCTCGCCAATCCTCGTGGCCCATTTCAAAAACTTGAAATACGTTCTGCTCGGAACGACGGCGCCGCTCTCTTTAAACGCGACGGCGTACTCTCGAGCGAGATCCATGTGCCTGTTATCGAGCGAGGCCCCGATCATCGTAGCCATGGTGAAGTCTTCCGTGCCGTAACTTTCGCGCACCGCTTCGTACACGCGATAGACGTACTCAAAAGGTCCAGTGTACGTGTTGAAAAATGCCTGCTTGGCCACCGTCCGCGTCAACTTTACGCCCAGCGACGCGTGGTTTTCAACCATCTCCACCGCGGCTTCGTGATCGTCAAATTTGCGAATTTCATTGAACAATTCCAACGCCACCTGTTCGCGCCAAACCATGTGCCCTCCCCACTGCGAACGGTTCGCCGCTTCCTCGGGCGTGTCCGTCGCGACGGGTTCGTACTTTGCCAACCGAATGCGGTGCATCTTCGCCATGAAAGCAAAAACCTCGCGAATATCCTCCTTGGTCTTAATCTTGGTGATCATGATGCGAACTTGTCTCGAGGACGTGGGGTAATCTCCGTCCGCCACGCTATCGGTGGCGATCTTAATCGCCTCGCTCACCGTCTCCGCGCACGCCAACGTCACGTCGAGTCTTCTCTTCACCAACGTCGACCGCAACAACGGCGGATCGTGCGGCACCTCGTCCGGAATATCGATCAACTTATGCGCGGTCTCGTGCTTGTTCGTTTTCGAGTCTCCGTCGACGTTCCCATCACCGTCCTCGCCGTCGTCGTCGCGTTCGCCTTCCCGTTCGCTCCCCGTCGCCGTCGCGAACGCGCGTCGTCCCGCCGTCGTCCACGTCGCGAACGTCCCTCTTCCCGCGCGCAGCGCCTCCCCCGCGCGTTCCGCGCGTCGACCCGTCCCTCGCTCGTCCGTTCGCGTCGCCCGCGCCTCGCGCGCGCCTCCGCGCGCCGTCGCCGTCGTCGTCGTCGCGAACCCTCCGTCGTCGCCCGTCGTCGTCGTCGCCTCGCGCGTCGTCCCCGCGCGCCCTCGCGCGCGCTCGCACAGCGCGCGCACCGAGCCGATGACGTCCTTGGCCGTCGACGCGCGTCGCAGCATCCTCGCCGTCGACGCGCGCGATCACGCGCGGCAGAGTGCGCCGTCGATCGCGGGCGATCGCGCCGCAGGGCGGCGAGAAACCCATAACTTCGACGGCGACGGCGGCGACGCGCGATGGTGGCCGAAACCTCGACGTCACTGTTTGCCAGGGTGAGCTTCGCTGGCGCGGAGTGCGGCCTTCAAAGCCGTAGCGGCTTAGCGGCCGAGTCGTTCGATTCGACCTCACTGGCGACGCGATTTTTGCCGACGACGACGCCGACGACGGCGACGCGCGACGACGGCGCGCGCGCGCGCGGCCGACGCCGACGCGTTCTTCGACGTCGCGCGCGCGAGCGTTTTTTGTTTTTTCACGGTGATACATCGAATGTAGACTACATACATCTCGTATTCGAGCCACCTCGAATCCTATACATTCCCTATATGCGCGACGCCGCGCGCGCGCGCGCCCATCACGCGTCGCCCGCCAACCGTCGCATCGCGCGCTCGACGCGCGTCGTCCACGTCGTCCACGCCGGGACGACGTGTTTCATCAGCAGTGGTTCCGTGTGTCTCGCGATGTACCTCCGGTACAGCCCCGTCGCGAGCGACACGGCGTAGACGACGTAGAGAAACGCCGCGAGCGTGACGACGGTGACGCCCGCGCCGGCGATCGGATGGCGGTCGAACCATCGGTCGACCCTGGCGGTGTAGTACGCGAGCGGATCGGCGCGTCGGTCGAGCGCGCGCGATTTTTTCCCGCGCGCGCTCGGGCGCCGGCGCCGAGGCGCGGTCGGCGCCATCCGCGTCGCGAAGTCGCGATTCGCGCCGACGGATGGAAAATTTTCGGGGGAACCAAACCGACACAGCGACGCGCGCGGCATTACGCGACGCGACGCGCGAGACGCGCGCGAGCGACGAGCGACGCGCGAGGGGGTAGATCACGCGACGCGCGTTCGTCGCGCGCGACGTCGAGCTGGGACGCGCGCGAGACGAACGCGAGCGGATTCGCGCGTCGGGCGAACGATCGAACGAACGTTGAGCGGCATGGCGACGACGGAACGCGGCGACGCCGACGCGCTGTGGCGCGCGATCAGCGCGGTGACCGCGGTGGGGGGTGCGCGTGAGAGCGATGCGTCGGAGACGCGCGCGACGGAGGCGCGGGATGGGACGGCGGGTGGGATGGGAGGGAAGATGAAGGACGCGCGCGCGCGAGGGGACGCCGTCGACGACGCGCGGCGGCCGAGCGCTCGCGCGAGCGGGGAGCGACGACGGGCGGTTTTGAGCGAGCCGGACGCGGTGCCGGTGGTGCGATTCGGCGCGGTCGACGTGGGAGGTACCGGGTGCGAGGGGTTGGATATCGTGAACGACACGGCGTTGACGCAAGAAGTCGCGTTCGCGGATTGCGAAGCGATCGCTCGAGACGGCTTCTCGCTCGATCGAGAGACGTTGACGATTCAACCCGGCACGACGGAGCGCGTACAGTTGACGTGGACGCCGCAGAGGGCGATGGCGGCGACGTACTGCGGGCAAATCTCGTTCGTGGTCGTCGCGGAGGCGCCGGTACCCATGCCCGAGGTGGAGATGAAGGCGCGCATTCGCGGCGTGGCCAAGGGCGAAGTTTTACGACCGTTGACGAATGAAGCGCCCGAGGAACGCGTGGCGAGCGCGACGAAACGTCCGCGAGATGCGAGGTTGGCGACGCGGCGGTCGCTCGCGACGTCGCCGCGCAAACTCGCGGGTGAGGATAAGTTGGCGTTGGACGCGATGCGTGCGAAGCAGCGTCGGCTGGAGGACGAACCGGCGACTTTGGCGCTCGCGCCGGTGGCGCGAGCGCTGCAACTTCAGCGAGAAGATTCGGCGTCGGGCGACGCCCACGAGGGTTCTACGAGTCGAGACGTGTCCGACGAGTTCCAAGCGGGAATATGGTTGCGTCAGCAAGAGCTCGCGTTCATTGCGTGGTTGAATCACACCATCGTCATCGACGACGTCGGCACGATGGGCGACGACTCGCCGTCTGCGAACCGAGGAGGGAACGCCTCGGCTCGCGAAGTGCGGCAAACTGTTCGAAACAAACTCACGTCATTGTACAGCTACGATGACGAGCTCGGGAGAGTCCTGAAAAAGACCTACAGACACGTTGACAACGCTCGATTCAGATTGAACACCGGACAGACGTTCATGGATAACGTCGCGCTCAAGGAGGAATTTGCGCGCGCGCTGTCGTGCTTCTCACCGTTTTGGTTGCAACTCGGCGTCGATGTGGTTGTCGGCGGAGGCATCGTGTGGAAGCGACGCGGCGATTTGCACGAGATTCAGAAGGAATGCATCGCCGCCTTGTTCCGTGATAGAGATTTGGAGATTGAATTTGGAACCGGGCACGTGCCCGGCGCGCCGCCGTTCGCACACGGATACGAAGAGGCGTTGAGCCGAAGCGTTCTCAAGCGCGTTTTACTGCTGGTGTTCATTCTCGATCGCGCAGCGATGAGTGGGTTACCCCCGAACACGCCATTACTTATGCGTCCTCACGCGGCGCTCAAACGAAGTGAAGACATACTTCGCACGGCGTTGCAAGGCTCGATGTACGGCGAAGGCGACGTCATTCGCAACTTGAGTCAATGTTCGTACAAGTTGCACTACAAACAAAATCCCATTCGTGAGTACGACTTTCAGTGCACGAACTTGGCTGTCGATTTGCGCGACGGCGTGCGTCTATGCCGACTCATGGAAGTTTTGAACGCCGACGTACTCTTCATGAGCTACGACGAAAAGAACAAGGAATGGAAGCGAAGTCTGTTGAGCGAGGTGCACTTCCCATGCGCATCCAGGGCTCACAGGGTGCAGAATGTCGAGGTTGCGCTGCGAGCGATCAAGGATCAACAAGTTGGCTTGCCTGGTACGTGGAGCCGAATCAAAGCTGAGGATATCGTCGATGGTCACCTCGAGCACACGATGGGGTTGTTGTGGGCGTTGATGATGCACTATTCGGCGCCGGGCTTGCTTCTGCCCAAGTCGTTGGACTCAGAGATCACTAGATTGGGCGGTAAAGTGCCAGATATCAAGCGTATCGAACGGCTGTCAGCGGCACGACGCGGTGATTCCGTCATAGAAGCGCCGCAGTGCGCCATGGAAGCGCGCCTATACGCCTGGGCGCGGGCTGCGTGCGCGACTCAAAACGTTGAGCTCAACAATCTCGGCGGCGCTTTCACCGATGGTCGCGCTCTGTGCGCTCTTATTCGCGCTTACGCGCCCATGATGATTCCAAAGCGTCGCATTGGTAATGCTCCGCTGAAGCTCGACGATGCGAATGCGGATACGGCAAAACACGCTCGGGAGTTGGCGCGTGACAACTTTGCTGCGGTTGCCAAGGCACTTCAAGCGCTCGGCGGCGTGCCGAACCCAACGTTTGATATACGATTTACCAGTGACGAAGGCCTGGACTCTCCTGATCCACGGGCAGTAAGTGGATACTTGCTGTTTCTCAGCGCGCGCTTGCTGTTATTACGGCAGCAAGAAGTCGCTTGCGTCCGCATCCAACGCTGGTGGAGATGGAATCGTCCAAACCGACCCAAGTTTGCCGAAGTCGTTCGCAAGTGGAACGCGGCGTCGACGGTAATTGCATCGCACGTTCGCCGCGTACAGGCAGTGGACGCGGTAAATGCGCGAAAGAATGCAATCGTAAAGCTGCAATCTTTCCGACGCGCGTGCGTAGCGCGGCGAGAGTTCCTCAATATGAAGAATGCCGCGGTGAAGATTCAATCCTTCAAACGCATGCACACGGCGCGCCTGGAATTCCAAGACACAAAGTGGGCGGTGGAAAAGGTGCAAAAGATGCGACGAGGTTGCGCGCAAAGAAATCAGTTCTTGCGCAAAAAGCAAGCTGCGACTTTGATCCAAGGTTGGTACCGAACGGTTTGTGCGCGTAACGAATACGTGAACAAGACGTGCGCTGCGACCATTATACAGATGCACTGGAGGGCTTTTGCCGCGCGCGCCGAAGCAAAGCGCATCGTCGAAGCGCGAATGAAAATAATTCACAGCGCTGCAACGAAGATTCAAGCTGCGTTTCGAAAATGTATGATGCGCAAGCACTTCCTTCGCTTGCGTTGGTTCGTGATTTTATCGCAAGCGCGCGCTCGCGCCGCCGCCGCGCGCCGGACCTTTGTGGCGCAAAAGAAGGCTAGCGTGACAATCCAACGGCGTGTTCGACGATTTTTGGACTACAATGCGTACAAACGTCGTTCGCAAATGATAGAAAACGAGCGTCAGAAGAAAGCTGCGACGACGATTCAACGTCACTGGCGTGGATACAGCACGCGCGACGGACTCGACAACATTCAATGGAAGACGTACTTCGTCACGTTGCTGCAAGCATACGTGCGACGTTGGCAAACTCGTCGCAAGTTCGTGAACGAAATTTTACCGCGTCAAAAAGAGCTCAAGTTGCAAGCGCGGAAGACGCAGATGCGTGCGCGAATGGCTCGTGAGCGCGAGGCGGCGACATGCATTCAAAAGTTCTGCCGCGGTCACCTCGCTAGAAAAACAGTGAGAAAGATGCGGCGCAAGGCGTCCAAGGCGAAACGAGCCGAGAAGGATGCCGCCGCGAATCTACTTCAAAAGGAAGAGAAATCTAGCGAGGAAATCACTCAGCGAAGTCGGCGTCCTGTGTCGGCGTTCACGAGAAAAGCTTTGCTCGAACAACACGTGGTGGTAATCCAAGCCTTCGTTCGCGGCTGGCTCGCGCGAAAGCACGCGGTGCATAAATTGGAGTGGCATCGCAAGAGAATCGCCGCCAAGGCGCAGCCTGTCAATCCTTTACACGCGCGCGCTGAACAAGCTGCGAATATGATCGCCGCACCGCACGCACGCGATGACTGCCTGCGTGGTTGCACGTTCTTCACCGAACACTGGAATCTGTCCAAGACGTGTCGAGGCATCGTCACCTCGCCTCGCGTGCTGCACGCGTTGATGCGCAACGTTCGACAGTGCAGCCGCTCGGCGTCACAAGTACCTTTGTTGACCGCGGCGTACGATTTGTTCGAGATCATCGCACGCGATAAGCACTACGCGAGTGCGTTGGAACAATGCCCCGACAGTGTGATGACCATGACGGAGCATCTGCAACAGTACCGCGACAGGCCGACGCTTTTGGAATCCGCGGTGAACACGATGGTGGCGTTGTTTGAAAACTCGTCCAACAAGCGGTCTTTGGTAAGCGAAAAGTTTTTGACGCGCGTCGAAAAAATGAGAGATATCATCGACAGCAATCGCATCGTGCACAGACGTCGGGCGATGACTTTTGCGCAGCAAGGAAGATACAAGGAAGAAACCGAAGCGCGCGACGCGTTGGTCAAGACGGAGCAAACGCTCGCGTGCTTGAAAAAGTTGACTCGTACGTTGACGTAATAAAGTTGTAAAATCACATCTCGACTACTACAAGCTCTTCTTTCGATGGCATCACCCTCTGATGCGCATGGTGAACGGAATGCGCAGATACACGCGAACGAAATCTAACAAACACAGCACCGCCATGCCGCTCCCCATCGCTTCCCAAAACACTTGCGACATCGGCATCGCCTTCGTCTCGTCCACGCGCAGGAACATTGGGAACGACACCAAGAAGTAAATTCCATAAAATGCCGATCCGAGCGTGTACGCCATGTGCCGATCGGCGAAGGAGTAATACGGGAATCCGCAAATGGTTAAACTCTCCATGAACGCCGTCGAGTACGCCATCGCGCCCACCGCCGCGCACTCGAATCCGAAACGCCAAGCGTCGTTCACGTACCCCGTTCGAATCCGTCGCAACGCCGCGTTCGACAACACGTGGTAAAACATGAAATACGCGTGCGTCATGAGATACATCGAGATCGGCACGTCGTTCAAGCGGTGCGCGTCGAACGTGTACTCCGCCTTGAGCACCGCGTAAAAGTAGTGCGTGTACCAGTAATTTCCGATAAAGCTAAACACCGCGATCCACACGTTCGCCTTCACGATGTAACGCTCGCTCAGCGCTTTCCCTCGATCGCTCGCGCTCGGGCGCATCAGCGGCGCGACGATCGCCGGCGCCGCGCACGCGCCGCAATACGCCAGGTACCCCCAACGCCCGAACGACTCGTACGCCCGCGTCGCGATCACCACCCCCACGCTCGCGATCCAGCACGCCGAGTACTTCAGGCAAAACATCTCCCCCTCCGCCTTGCTCGCGCGCGTCTTCGCGCACGCGAACCACCGCGCGCCGCTCGTCGCCGCCGTCGTCGTCGTCCGCCGCCTCGTCGTCTTCACCGGCGTCAGCGTCGCGTACGACGCCAGCATCGTCGCCAGGATCGCGGTGAATATCACCGCCATGTCCGTCCACACGTCCCCGGTCGTCATCGCGCGCGTCGTCGCGATCGCGCGTCGCTCTGGCGTCTCGGCGTCGTCACTCTGGCGCGTCTCGATCGTCGACGCGATGAGCGGCAAGGCGCTCGCGAGCGACAGCGAAGACGACGACGTCGCCGTCCCGGCGAAGCGCGTCAACGACGTCGACGCCGCCGACGCGCCGCCGGCGAAGAAGGTGCGCCGCGCGCGACGCCGCGACGCGCGAACGACGGACCGACTGACGCTTTTAAATCCCAGACGGCGACGAAACCGACGACGAGCGACGCGCGCGAGGGCAAGAAGCCCGCGCGCGAGGACGACGACGACGACGACGATAGCGACGCGGATTCGGTCGACAGCGAGTGCGTGGACGATCTGTCGGGGGACGAGGTGGACGCGTCGAACATCATAGAGGGCGGTCGACGCGCCAGGCGCGGACGACCGACGACGTTCACGGCGGAGATGTACGCCAAGGCGGGGCCGGCGTTCGGCAGCGATTCGGACGATGAGTGAGCGCGCGCGAGGTGAAACGCTAGCGATGTGATCGAACGAACGAAACGATTAAACGACACACCATGGCGCGCGGAGACGGCGCCGCCGCGGCGCTGTTTCGCCGCATCATCCGCGCCGCGCGCGCGCTCGATCGCGTCGAGGCGAGGGACGCCGTCGTCGAAGCGCGCGCGGCGTTTCGAGCGCGCGCCGACGTCAGCGGCGCCGCGCTCGAGGACGCGCTCGAACGGGGCGAGCAAAGAGTAGCGCTGGCTTCACATTATGGCATCGCGTACGAACGCATAGCGCACGCGAAACTCGCGGGAGGCGGGAATAAAGACGTCGAGGTGCCGTCGACGAAGGCGTTTAACACCGCCGTCGCGCGAGCGCAGTTCCCGGTGAACCCGGCGAACGCGGCGGCGCGGGCGAAGGCGCGGGCGAGACGAGGGGCGGTGGCGAACGCCGAGCGACGGACGAACGAATGAATCGAGCGTGGGAATCTATCTATGCCTATGATCTAGCCCTAGCAACCTAGCTGTTTTACTGCGATGACCACAGCGATCGCGTGCCGTAGTTTTTCGTCTCTCGGTACGCGGGCGCGGTGTAGAGAAATTGCAACACCGGTCGATTGGCGAGCGAGTCGTTCGCCATGCCGCGGTGGAGTAAGCGGTAGTCGTACGCCACGCTTTGACCCGCGTCGAGAATTCCATCGAAGGAGAGTCGTAAGATCGAGCTCGCGTCGCCGAAACCGATGAGTTTACTCGTCTTGTGACTGCGCATGAAGAACTGCGTAAAACCGGTTTCGCGCGATAAATCGATCAACGGCATGAAGACGCAGACGCCGTACGGCGGTGCGTGACCGCATCCCGTGCGGACGTCGCACTCGACGTCGAGATGTCGACCGTCTGCGTGCCACTCTTGATTTTTCGCGCCGGGTCTGGAATACACCACCGACACGTGCACGTTCCAACCGTTCGGCATGAGCGCGTCGACGAGCGCGCGCCACGGCGCGTCGTCGCGCGCGAGCGCGCGAAGCGTCGCCCACTCCTCGAGTTCTAAATCTACTAGAGCATCGAATCGCTCGCCTCCACGCGAACCAATCTCTCGAAACGCGAATCGATCGCGCCCGTACACTATATCCCCGAACGATTCCTCGAACCTCCGCTCGACGCGTTCCACGAATCGCTCCGTCGCCTCGCGAATTTCCCGCGTCGTCTCTTCGTCCACCGCTTTCAAGCACGTCGCCACGCCCGCGTCTGCGAACGCCGCCACGCGCTCTTCATCCGTCCTGTCCTTCCGTCCCCAATCGAGCGTCTCTTTCGTCACCGCATCGATCGATCCCAGCGGCACGTATCCCGGCGCCGTCATCGTCGTCGTCGCCTCGGCGTCCCAACCGCGCGTCGCCATCCACGCCCGCACCCGCCGTTCCAGCCGCGCGTCCTCGCTCGAGCACGCGCGACACCGCCACGCGATCGTGACGTCCATCGCGCGCGCGTCGTCGTCGTCGTCGGCGCTCGCGCGCGCGCGCTCGAGCTCGACGACGCGCGCGTCGCGTTTCGCCGTCCATCGCAGCGCGGCGAGGTGCGCGGCGAGCGCGTCGTCGTCGCGCGCGCGCGTCGTCACGCGCAGGACGTGCGTGGAGAGCGCGCGATCGTCGTCGTACAGCGCCTCGTCGCTCGCCTCGTCGTCGTCGTCGTCGTCAGTCATGACGATGACTCGAGACGCGACGCCGAGTGGCGGCACTGCGCGCCGCGCGCACGGAAGGAACGATGAGCGATCAGGCGGTGTTGCTGCTCCGGAAGCAGCTCAAAGGTGCGACGCGCGCGACGCGACGCGCGCGACGCGGATTCGGGCGCGACGCGCGACGCGACGACGGCGCGAGCGATGGGATTTCGACCGATCGCTGGCGGCGGTGTCGCGCGTCTGTTTCGGCGCGCGCGCGCGGGAGACTGACGCGAACGCGTCGCGAACGCGAGCAGAGCTTTCGAGAAACCCGATCGAGGGGTTCTCCGCGGGTTTGGTGGATGATTGCAACGTGTTCGAGTGGCAAGTCACGGTCATGGGACCGCCCGAGACGCTGTACGAGGGCGGGTTCTTTACGTGTAACATGTCGTTTCCGAAAGATTATCCGAATAAGCCGCCGACGGTGAAGTTCGTGAGCGAGATGTGGCATCCGAACGTGTACGCCGATGGACGGGTGTGCATATCGATCTTACACTCGCCTGGGAATGATCCCAACGGGTACGAGGACGCGAGCGAGCGATGGAGTCCGGTGCAGACGGTGGAGACGATTATGTTGAGCGTGATTTCTATGCTTTCCGATCCGAACGATGAGAGCCCGGCGAACGTAGACGCGGCCAAGGAGTGGCGTGATGATTATCCGGCGTTCAAGAAGCGTGTGGCGCGATGTGTGCGAAGGAGTCAAGAGGAGTAATCGCGCGGTTGATTCGGCGCCGATGCGAAAAATCGGTGACTCAGTAGACAAACAACTCAGCAAATAGCGAGAGCCCAACGGCGCTCTATAGATAGAAGCTCGATGATGACGATGCTGAAGCAGCTCCAAGAACGACGACGACGACGACGCCGACGGCGACGACGACGACGACAGATTTATTTGTAATACGACGCACTGGAATTTGTTATGGAAGTGTTGCACGCCGTTTGCACGTCATAAAGAATGTGCCACTAAAGTGACAGTCATTTTGATCCGACGCGCACATCGCGCGCGCGAACGCGCGCTAATCACTGGAGTTTTTTTATGGATATTGCATGATGTTTTAGTTTAAATGGCGAGTTTCGCGAACGCTTCGGCGGCGGCGACGGCATCTGGAACAGCGTCGACGTTCGGTCCTTGACCTTGCGCCAAACCACCCTTACCGCCGCCACCCTTACCACCGAGCGGGCCGCACGACGCCGCAAGCCAGCCCTTGACGTCGATGCCGACATCCGGAGGCACGCTGCAGTAAACGAACTCTTTACCCTTGCAGTTCGCCAAGAGTGTGCACGCGATACCTTCGGCGAAAGCGACCGCCGCCGCTTCCTTCATAGCGCCAGCATCAGTACCGTCCGCCAGGGTGGCGACAAAGTACTTTGCACCCGCAGACTTTGTCGCGGCGGTTTTTCCTTGAACGTCTACGATGGCTTGCGCCTTGGCCGCCGCGGCGGCTTCCTTTTGCGCGTCCAGGACTCGCTTGACTTGACTAGTGACAGCGGCACGAATTTCCTCGCGCTGAATGACGGGAAGAACTTCAGTGTCGACGACGTTTTTCAACACACCCAGTTGTTTGTCGAGCGCTTCGCCGGACAACGAATCGCAACTCTTCACCAGAGCGAGAACGTCCGCAGCGCGCGCGAGCGCCGCTTTAGCCCCTTCGCGCGTCGCCCCGGTGATGCGACGAATACCCTTTGCGATACCACTTTCTTCAAGAATGACGAATTGCTCCGCGAAATCGGTCGACGCCAAGTGGGTGCCGCCACAGAACTCTATGGAGTAGTTTTTCCACTTGTCATCCGACGGGTTGGCGAGCAAGTCGTCGATGCTCGGACCTACAGACACCACACGAACGGGGTCGGGGTACACCTCACCGAACACCGCGCGTAAACCGTTGATAGTCATCGCCTTGTCTAACGCTACCTCGCGTTTGTCTACTGCGAGCTTTGATTTGATTTGCTCGTTCACGATGGCCTCGATTTCAGCAATTTGTTTCGTCGTCGCCCCCTTGTTGTGAGAAAAATCGAATCGCAACTTTTCTTCATCTACTAACGAACCTTTTTGATCGACACCATCACCCATCACCTTGCGCAACGCATAATTGAGCACGTGCGTCATCGTGTGGTTGGGCATGATGTTATCTCGACGGTCATAATCGACTGCGCACTTCGCGGCATCGCCAACACTCACTGTGCCGGATACGTCGCCGGTGTGCATCACGTACGCCGCAGCAACCTTGACATCCGATACGGACATCGAGCCACTCGGGGTGGTAATCAAACCCGAGTCACACACTTGACCACCCGACTCGGCGTAAAACGTCGTTGCGTCCATGAAGAACCCGTAAGGTCCTTCGGCGTCGGAGGTGGATTTTATGAATCCGCTTGGCGACATGATGGCGGTGACGGTGCTTTCGAGCGTCGGTCGTCCGCTTGCGTACTTTTCTTCATCCTTCGTGATTGCCACACCATTGTTTTGCAACCACGCAGTGGCTTCCGCTTCGAACAGCAACTGCACACCTCCAGACTTCTTACCGCCGGCGCGAGACTTTTCTTGCGCTTCGGCAAACGCCTGCGCGAAACCTTCATTGTCGAGCGTAAAACCGTTCTCCTCGGCCATAAGCTCCGTAAGATCATTCGGGAAACCATACGATTCCCACAACAAGAACGCTTCCGGACCAGAAATCACTGTTCTACCTTCTTGCTTAGCCGCCGCGAGAACCTTGCCGAATTGGTCGATACCCTTTTGGAGCGTTCGGCCGAACGACTCCTCTTCGTCGGCGATGATTTCGGTAATGTGCGTTTGCTTGGCGACGAGTTCTGGGAATACAGCTCCAAGCTGCTGAATCAAACACGGGACGAGTTTGTGAAAGAAACCTTGCTTTGCACCGAGCTTCTCACGTCCGAAGCGGACCGCTCGGCGAAGGACGCGACGCAACACGTAGTTGCGGCCATCTGACCCGGGAGCCGCGCCATCGGCGATGGCGATGGACAATGTGCGAATATGATCAGCGACAACGCGGTAAGCCATGTCTTTCTCCCCGACGTCCTCCTTGCCGAGAAGGCCAGTGTAGGGTGCGGCACCACTGATGCGCTGAATCTCCTTGAAGATGGGCATAAAGACATCCGTATCGTAATTGCTCATCTTGTTTTGTAAGATCGACGTCAGACGCTCGAAACCCATACCGGTGTCGACATGCTTCGAGGGAAGCGATTTGAGAACACCGCCCTCTTCGCGATTGTACTGAATGAACACGACGTTCCAGATTTCGAGGCAGTTCGGGTCATCCATGTTCACCAAGGAGGCCGCGTCTCTGCCACCGATGCGATCATAGTGAATCTCAGTGCATGGACCGCACGGGCCGACGTCGCCCATCTCCCAGAAGTTGTCCGCGCACCCAAATGGCATGACGCGAGACTCCGGAAGATACTTCAACCAAATTGCCTTGGCCTCTAAGTCGGGTTGCAAGCCTTGCGACTCGTCACCGCCAAAGTACGTCGCATACAAGCGATCGGGCGCGAGACCGTACACATTCGTGAGAAGATCCCACGCCATACCGATGGCTTCTTCCTTGAAGTAATCGCCGAAAGACCAGTTACCCAACATCTCAAAGAAGGTGTGATGGTACGTGTCTTTTCCAACATCGTCCAAATCGTTGTGCTTCCCGCCTGCGCGAATGCACTTTTGCGTATTCGTCGCCCTGGTGAGCTTGGCCAACGCCGTCTTCGGATCAGCCTTGCCCAGGAAAATCGGTTTGTATTGATTCATGCCCGCGTTTGCGAAGAGAAGCGTGGGGTCGTCGACAGGCACCGCGGGCGATGACGGCCAGTTCACGTGGCCCTGCTTTTCGATGAAGTAGTTGACGAAGGTATCTCTGACGCGCGAGGACGGCCATTCTTCTACGTACTTGACCGGCCGCGGCAACTCCTTCGGTCCACTAGGATCGTACGTCGCGGCTTGCTCGCACACCGGCATCGTACCCACGGATTCAAGCCATTCTTGCGTCGCGTACACGGTCTCGATCCATCGCAAAAGCTTCGGGTAGTTGGCTTGCCATTCGCTTCGCGGGACGAGGTAGCAGTACACGTTGCTCAAGCCGCTCGCGCCGACGATATCAGCGAGCGAAAGCGCGTTATCTACCAAGAACACAGCATCGTGCGCCGATAAGTACGCCTCCACGGCCGCCATGAACCCAGCCACGATCTTTTTCGCCTCGCTCTCCTTCTTTTCATCGTACACGATTCCCCGAGCGGCGCCGATGCCCACAATCGGATACAACCACTGCGGTCCGCACACGTCCACGACGTTGAAAGAATCCATCCAACCATCAATTCTCGCTCGTGTCCACGCATCATTGGGGTAAATGCTCCCTCCCGTAGCCCCAGTGCTCGCCAAATACCTCGCGATCGCGTTACTTTCAAACGCCGCGCTCCCGCGCTCGACGTTTTCCACGCACGGCACCTTTCCAAACGGGTTCTTTTCCTTCAAGTACGCCGCGCTCTTGTTCGTCGTCCCCATCACGCACTCCGCTTGCTCCAGCGTTTCATCCTTCACGCCAGCGAACCGCGCCGCCGCCGCGATTCGATGCGACCGCGTCGTGCTTCCGTACAGTTTGAGTCCCATCGCGCCAAAAACTTTGCCACGGATCGAGAGTAATCACCGTCGTTCCCTCGCGCGCGCGGCGCGTTCGCGGGCGTCGGTCGTGGACTTTCGCGTTCGAGTGCGTTCGCTTCGCGTCCGTTCGCTCGCGCGCGGACGATCGGCGTGCGCGACGCGCGTGGGAGTGACGTTCCATTCGCCGACGCGTCGAGGCGGCGGCTTTCGCCCTATCCACGAAAGAAAGACCTGAAACCACGCGGGTGCGAAAACCAAAAACGCGGGCGGGCGAGAAGGCGAATCGAGGTTTTAATGCACGTTCATACATAATGCTGTAGGTATTCTCAAGCGCGAAGACCGAGCGAAGAAGTTTGACTAGGAGCGCGAGGCGAACGAACCGAGCGCGGTGCTACGCCGCAGGGCGGCGCGAGGTCGACGCGATGCTCACGAGACGCGGCGCTCAGCCAGAGATGGGAAACTTCGGCACCTTGACGTTCCAACCGCGTTCGTCGGGAAGCTTACCTTGTTGGATGCCGGTGAGCTCATCGTACATCGCTTGCGACGTTGGGCCGACCTTACCGTCGCAAAACTTGACGGTTTTACCCTTGTACGTCACCGACCCGACCGGGGCGACGACGACGGCGGTGCCGGTGCAAAAGCACTCGTCCGCGTTCATGACCTCATCGATGGAGACGTTGCGCTCTTCCACGGTGAAACCTCGCGCGGCGGCGAGTTCGCAGATGGACTTGCGCGTGATCCCGGGAAGAATCGTGCCCTGCAACGACGGCGTGGAGATGGTTTTCCCCTTGACGCAGAAAAAGTTGCACGAGCTCACCTCCTCGATGTACTTGTTTTCCTTCGCGTCCAAGTACATGACGTCGGAGAAACCTCGCTTCTTCGCTTCTAATTGCACCTTGAGCACAGGGGAGTAGTTTCCGATGCACTTCGTGCTCCCGCTTCCCCCGGGCGCGGCTCGATGGTACGTCTCCTCCACCGTCAAGTCGATGGGCGTGAGCTGCCCGCCCTTGAAGTACGACGCCACGGGCGAGCAGTACACCAAGAACGTGTAGCTCGGGGCCGGCCCAAGGCCCAAAATCGCCCCCGTCCCGATCAACAGCGGTCGCAAATACAACGAACCCATGCCCACGGGCGGGACGTACTCCGCGTTCGCGCTCACCGTCCTCAACACCGCGTCTCGAAACAAATCCCTCGGCACCGCCGGCATGGACATCCGTCCCGCCCCCTCCTCGCATCGCTTCGCGTTCTCGTCCGGCCTGAACACCAACAGCTCGCCCTCGCTCGTTCGGAACGCCTTCATGCCCTCGAACACGCCCTGACCGTAATTCAACACCGCCGACGACGGGCTCAGGCTCAGGTCGCCGTACGGCACCACGCCCTCGACGACCCACTCCCCCCCGAGCTCGCACGTCGCCTTGAACATGTACGCCGTCGTCGTCAGCCCGAACCCCATCGCGTGCCAATCGATCGCTCCCGACGCCTCCGCGTGCGCCGCGTCGCTCGACGCGCTCACCGCGCACCGCGTCGGCCGTCGTCCCGCAACCCTCGTCGTCGTCGCGCGCGCCCGCGCCGTCGTCGCCGTCGCCGTCGTCCTCGCGCGCGTCGCGCGCGCCGACGTCGCGCGCATCGTCGCGTGCGTCGTCGCCGGCATCGTCGTCGCCGTCGTCGCGCGCGACTGTGGCGCGCGCGCGGCGTCGCGCGCCGACGATCGCGCGACGCGCGACGCGCGCGCGGCCGAACGCGCGCGCCATCGAGGACGGGGTTCGATAGCGACGCGCAGGGTTCAGCCACGCACGCGCGCGCGCGACGGCCGGCGTCGAGTCAACGCCGGCACGCTCGACGATCGACGCGCGCGTCGAATCGAATCGACGGCGGCGCGCGCGACACACGACGACGACGACGACGACGACGACGCGCGCGCGATGAAGATCGACGAGGTGCCGAGCCTGGCGAAGAAATCGCGCGTCGCCGCGCACACGCACATCAAGGTGCGCGCGAGCGCGCGCGAGCGCGCGAGCGCGCGCGACGACGACGACGACGCGCGACGACGCAATCCGATCGATCGATGGAACGACGACGCGACGAACGACGACGCGGGACGCGCGCGAGGAACGGACGATTGACGAGACGCGCGGACGGGCGAACGACGCAGGGACTGGGGCTGAAGGAATCGGGCGAAGCGGCGGAGACGGCGGCGGGATGGATCGGGCAAGAGAACGCGCGGGAGGCGTGCGGATTGTGCGCGGACATGATCCGGGAGAAGAAGATGGCGGGAAGGGCGCTGTTGATGACGGGAGCGCCGGGGACGGGGAAGACGGCGCTCGCGCTCGGGATCTCGCAGGAGCTCGGGACGCGGGTGCCGTTCTGTCCGATGGTCGGGAGCGAGGTGTACAGCTCGGAGATTAAAAAGACGGAGGTGTTGATGGAGAACTTTCGACGCGCCATCGGGTTGCGGATTAAGGAAGTGAAGGAGGTGTACGAGGGTGAGGTGGTGGAGATGACGCCCGAGGAGACGGAGAGCACCAGTGGGGGGTACGGTAAGGTGATTTCCCACGTCGTCGTCGGGTTGAAATCGGTGAAAGGGACGAAGCAACTGAAGTTGGACCCGGCGATTTACGAGGCGTTGCAGCAAGAAAAAGTGCAAACCGGGGACGTCATTTACATCGAAGCGAACAGTGGTAGCGTGAAACGTGTCGGGCGATGTGATGCGTACGCGACGGAGTTTGATCTCGAGGCGGAGGAGTACGTGCCTTTGCCCAAAGGTGACGTGCACAAGAGAAAAGAAATCGTGCAAGACGTGACGCTGCACGATTTGGACGCGGCGAACGCCAAGCCAGTCGGCGGTCACGACATCGTCGCCGTGATGAACCAGTTGAGCAAGGGCAAAAAGACTGAGATCACCGAAAAGCTTCGGCACGAGATCAACAAGGTTGTGAATGGGTACATCGATCAAGGGATCGCTGAACTCGTTCCCGGCGTACTTTTCATCGACGAAGTACACATGCTCGACATCGAGTGCTTCGCGTACTTGAACAAGGCGCTCGAGTCTTCTCTCGCGCCGATCGTCATTTTGGCCACTAACCGTGGTATTTGCACCGTGAAGGGTACGGATATACAAGCCCCGCACGGGATCCCAACGGATTTGCTCGATCGGTTGATGATTGTACGGACGATGACGTACACCGTCGAAGAAATGGTCCGCATTCTCGCCGTTCGAGCGCAGGTGGAAGGACTCGACATCGATGAGGAATCTCTCGCGCATTTGGCCGACGTTGGTGACAGAACATCCCTGCGGCATGCCATGCAACTGCTTTCGCCGGCATTCGTCGTCGCAAAGACAAACGGTCGTGAAAAAGTCGTCCTTGCCGATTTGCAAGAGTGTGAAGACTTATTCATCGACGCCAAGGCGAGCGCCAAGTTGTTGAGCGAACAGGCTGACAAATACTTGGCCTAATTATTAGTTTTTAGTAATACAAAGATCAGATGGATATCGATAAGGATTTTCTTTTCGCTTGCCACATTTCGGTTTTGTTGTGCCGGGTCTTGGTTTATCATTCTCGGATCGTCAAGCGATGATATCGCTTTGCAAAGCTTCGTTACTAGCGCCACCGCTACCGTCACCGCTACCATCGCCGCTACTGTTATCGTCGGGTGAAGCGTCGGACACTTTGCCAAAAGTTTTGGAACGCAAACGCTCGGCATCTTGGGCGTCGAGAAACGTCGAGCATCCGTCCTCCAAAAGGTCGGATTGCTGCTGCCACATTTGCTTCGAGCACATATTATTCCGCAAATTTCGAATCAGTAAAAGAGCAGTCTCCCTGTCGATGGCCGTCATATTTTCCAATGGCGTCGTGTGCGCATTCGACAATCTCAAAGCGTGTTCTGGCTCTGTTCGCGCTTCGTTCACTTTGAACAAATCTGCGAGAAAACCGTAGACGGTAGCGAAATCTGGGGTGTTCGTGCTATTTTGTAGCGGTGGTGGCACGCCCGGAGCGCGTTTCGGCGCTACGGGTAGCGAGCCATCCGGTTCCACTTGCAGCCGTAAACGCATCGCTTGCGACATGCCTGGCACGTAGTTGACGGCGCGCTCACCGTCTGCATGATTGCTTTTTTTGTGTCTCGGTGGCGGCATCTGGTCTCCTTGACCAGACTTCATCAGCTTCAGGAAGTGTTTTTGCGCGTGTGATCTGATCTGCACAACGTCCTTTGATCCGACGTATTCCTCGATTCGTTTCCAGTCGCGGCTATACAACTCCAGCGCTCGCAAAAATCTCTGATGTTCCTTCGGCGTCCACGACACACGCGCCCGAGTCTGCGTGTACGGTTTACGAGGTTTCTTTTTTCCATCCGCACTCGCTCCGCGCGTCGCCGACTTTCGCTTCGACATCTTGTTCGTGTCGCGCGCCACCTTGTCCACGGCGGCTTGCACCATCTCCTTGGTGACGATCGGTGGCGACGTCGTCGGCCCGGGGTCCGCCTGCGCCTCCGCGTGCCCTGGCGCCGCCACCAATGCACCGTGCTTCATCTTCCGCGTCGCGCCGATCGCGTCCTCGGTCGATCGGGTGCCGACGCGTCGAGCGGGTGCCGACGCGTCGAGCCGATCCGATCCGACGATCGAGCCACTCGACACCGTCACCGCGCGCGCGCGCCCGACCCTCTTTCGCGTCCGCGCGCGTCGCGCGACGCGCTCGCGTCGTTCGAGCGCGCGTCTCGCCCGACGCGTCGGTGCCGCGCCGCGGTGCGTCGAGCGACCGCGTGTGACGCTTCGGTCGCGACGCGTTCGAGCGCTGGAGCGCGCGTTCGCCGGCACTTCGCGCCGCGCCTCGCAGCATGGCCACGGTGGCCATCGCGCCCGACGTCCAGACGCACCCCACGGCGACGGCGGTGACGCTGGCGCTGAAGATGGCGCCGATCGCGACGTACTTGGCGTGCGAACTCGTCAATTCGGACGGTTTCGTCGCAAATTTCGTGGCGTGCGTCCTCGCGCTCGCGGTCGATTTTTGGTGGTGCAAGAACGTCAGCGGACGCTTGCTCGTCGGTCTGCGGTATTGGAACGAGATAGACGACGCCGGGGAGTCGCGGTGGCGGTTCGAGGCGAGGGACGACGAGGGCATGGCGCGCGTGAGCGCGAACGAGAAGCGACTCTTCTGGACGACGCTGTACGGAGGCGCCATCGCGTGGGCCGCGCTGCTCGTCGGCGCCATCGCGTCGTTCGAATTGAACTACGCGTTGATCCCGTTGGTGGCGCTGTGCTTGGCGATGACGAATTTGGTGGGGTACTTTAAGTGTTCGAAGGACGCGCAGAGTCAGTTGAATGGATTCGCGCGAAGGCAAGTCGCGAGCGCGTTGTTTTCGGGCGTCGGGTCCTCGGCCTCGTAGATCGAGGGTTTCGTTCATGTAGATATTTTAGGAGTTGTAACGCGCGCGATTCGCGCGATTCTCGCGTTCGTCTTGAGCCGCACGACGTTTTGATCCTCGCGAGAGCGTCGTCGCGCCGCGCGAGATTCAACCAGTCATCGACATTCCGAACCGGTGCGGCATCATACGGCGACGCGTCGTCACCCGATCGCGTCGGAGGCGAGACTTGCGGTTATTCCGGAGTCGACGCGCGATGTCGCGCGCCGCGGGCGCGTCCGCGCCGTCCACGGCGAGCTCGCACGTTGCGTTCAGTGGCTGGCTGACCAAGCGCGGAGGAAAGGATTTATACGGTAAAGCCACGTGGCGCCTGCGATATTTCGTGCTTCGACGACCGAGACACGCGAAAGAGCGGGCGTGCGTGCGGTACTTCGCCAACGAACCCGCGGACGGGGCGGAGAGCGCGGCGAAAGGGGAGTTTGCGATTAACGGACAGAGTGCGGTGCGAATCTTGGATTCCGATGAAACGTTCGCGGAATTCGGGCTCAAAGCGCACAAGTATGCCGGGAAGCGGATGTTTGCGTTTCAGACGATGCCGGGGCAGGGCGGGAAGAGCGCGGCGCTTGTCGTGGAGGCGGAGGATCTGACGACGATGCAACGGTGGGTGACGGCGATTAGCGAAGCAATCACTCGGGCAAGAAGTTTGGAGAATGAAGCGGCGAGTAAAACCGGTTTGGCGGTGTTAAACGCGCAAGTCGATGGCGATGAAAACGATGTTTTACGAGGGAAGAACTTTCGGGGGACGCTTGAATTGGCGGGACTTTGCGGACCGCTCGGCGACGGCGCGCTCCCCGTGCATTTGGACGCGTGCTGGGAGAATTTGACCTTTGTTGATCTCATGGCGGATTCGTGCTTGAACGAAAAGCTCGGCAAGATGCGACGATCGAAATACGTGCGCGAGACGTTGACGAGCTTGGTCGACAGTGCGATCACGATTGGACGGTGCTTGGGGGCGTCGCCGATTCCCATGAGCGGGCCAGAGTCTAACGCGATGAGCACGATTCGTCGAGCTCTTGATGATATGCTCGCACTCGCTCGCTTGATGCCAGTCGGTACGAAAGACAATAATATTTTTGTTTCGTTTCTTGCGGCGCTGTTGGATCGCGTTCGTCAGCTTCGACCAGGTGAACTGATCATGTGTCCGGGAGGTTGGGCAAACGAAGAAGGCGGCGCTGCGGTGATTTACACCATTCACCGTCTCCCCGCACACTTCGTTGTGAGCTTGACCAACTGCGGCGACGGTGTGGAGTTTCATCCTATTCAAGCTGATCCTGCGAAAGATGCTTTCAAGTATATTCATACCATTCAGTTGATGGACGTTCCGATAGCCGTCGCGATGGACTCCTCGGCGTGGGCGCTGCTGTTCCGCCCGTTGATTTTCCCTCAAGACGCCGCCAGTGCGAAAGACATGATTTACAACAAGCTCCTTCCCATGATGAATGGTCGTCCTCTACTCGCTTCGGTCACCCCCAAACCACTGCGCACTGTTAAGTTTGCGAAACAGCCAAGAGGACGCGATTCAAGCGGCGTCTTTACCGCACTCGAAGCCGCTCGATGCGGTCTCGCTAGTTTAGGTTGCCCGCCGAATCGTGCAGATGCGTTGGTGAACCTTGGAGTAAGGTTTGTCATGCTTGAAGAGGCCAAGCGCGATTTGGAGCGCGTGAACATGATCGGTGCAAGCGCTCTGGTTACGTTGCAAGCGGCGTGTAGAACGGTTGCGGAATACGCGGCGAATCATGCCGACTTGTGCGTCGAGGCAGAAGAAGCAAGTAATGGTGAGCCACCGAAGAAAACGACAATGCCCCGAGAAACGCTGGCGCAGATGTTGCGCTCAGTTGAATCGGTGATTCTGCGGACAAAGGCCCTGCACGGCGCAACGACACTACCGCCGGCATTGCAACCGCCGAAGGTACCGATCACGGCGTGCGCTTTACCACTCTTCAACCGCCTCGCCAGCGAAGGTAACGTAGATTCGTTAGCAGGTGCAGCTAGAACGCCACCGATTTTGAGGCCAGTCGAACTCACATTGGTGCCGGATGCCGTGGCGAAGCTAGAAGACGTACCCAAGGCGTTGAGAAACGCGCTGCATTGCTGCACGATTCTCGCAAACCAAGCGGATTTGATGCCAAACTCTTACGCCTTGCGCGTGAGCTTGCTCGTGCACTTGTTTGTACATGTCCTGCCGGCACCTTTACCTATTACGCACCCTGAGAGACATACGAAATGCTTTTGGGCATCGGTGAACACCACCTATGAGCTCCAAGCTGAAATTTTGAGGAGTCTAAATTTGTTGCTGCGGCACTTTTCCGCCGCAGCGCTTTCAATCAGCGTCACGCAGACTTTCGATGCAGCGCGTTTACTCACCATTGCCAATTTCGCGGCAATCGCGGATGCGACGCTTCGTCTTAAAGTAGCAGACGCGCCGTCTGCGTTCATGCAACACTACGCCGGATACGCCGAAGGTCCGATTTCGGCGTTTGGTTTTGAAATCGGTCCGTTCGCCGTTGAGGCAGAGTACTTGCGTTTCCACTGCCCAGAACGTACCATTAGGTTGACTCAGACGCTGGATTACTTTCATAGCTTGAAGAAAACGATCGAGAGCGATCACATGATTTACCGTTGGGAGAATGAAGCCGCGGGTGGGATGTCGTTTGGCGTCGGCGAGGCGAGACTCATCGATCAAGTCTGTTTGCAAATGGGTATCGGCCGAGAAGATCCAGAGTACTTGGCAAAGTATCACAGTGGCGAGTTGCGTGAGTTTGCCGATAGCTATCCGGAAATGAGTGCACTTCGAGATATCATTTTCATGTTCAAGTTACTCATGGCGCCGACGTCAGACGACCTTCCAGAGCTCGCACGTTGGAAGCCCATCGACGCTGCGTTGGATTGGAGTGTGGCGCGACGCGAAAGTTCGCGTAGTTACTTTGACTTGGAAGTGCGGGCTTTCGGTCGTGCTTTGACTATTCAGCCTTGGAAAGAACCAGAGGTAGAACAGGGCACGTCTAAGACAGGTTGGCGTAACATTTTTGGCGGTGGATTTTTCGCAAGAATGCAAGATCGCCGGCCGCGATGCCCACCTTCGGGCGCCAATCCCAGCAACCTGGCTGGTCAGCGAGTCGACACCGAAGAAGACGTCCTTCATTTGCGCGAGGTACCAACGTTTGACAATCTGCTTAAACCAAGCGAGTCGGAGCTGCTCCTGACTTACTTGACCGCTCCCATGATTCGTTTGCCGCTCGTGATGAAGCTGTTCGCAGAACCGACACGCGTGCGCGGGTTGACGCACAACGACATTCAGAGTGTTTTAGACGCTGTGATTTTCGAGCCCGGACCTTGGGCGCCTCCAGAGCCGACGACAATACCAAAGGAAATACCTGCAACAACGCGAGCGCATATGGCAACGCCGACTGGTTTACTCGTGCACGAGCTCATCAACTGTCCGGCGCCTCTCGCGGATAGCGCCGAAGAGCTGTTGGCGTTGAGTTTGGAATTAGATACCGGGCGTCACGACGCACCGAGCGCACAAGGGGTGTTGTTCGCGTGTAGGATGCTCACTAGACTGCTGGCGTTCGTAGATAGCATCCTCAAGGCAAATTCGCTCGATTCGGAATTCACGACATCCACTGGCTTGACGCGAGGGCTGGATTGTTCGTCGGCGTCTTTGTCGGCACTCGCGGACGTCAAAGTCCGCATCACCAAAGCACTCAAGGAGAGATGTCGACCAGTGATTCAGCGATGGTTACGTCACGCGGTGAAGAAAAATGCAATTCGTGCGGCTTGCGCACTTCACGCACATCTCGCGTACATGTACTACTGGACGCCTCGAGTAGAAATAGACAAACAAGCGGCCCTCATTATTCTCACGGCACAGCAGTACATTTTCGTGAACTACCACTTCACAGATACACCGGATGGAAGCGAGACGAGCAATAGAAAGTTGGCGGACACGGGGAGTATGAGCGGTGTCGATACTGGTCTCGGCTTTGCGCCGACGGAGATTTTTGACCTGTTCCAGCGAAAGCGACGGAGCATTCTGGAATGGGCGGCGGCGAATCCGCAAGACGCTAATAGCATTCTGGAGAACGTCGTCGAGACGCTCACTACTAAGAAGACAGATGGCTCGAACTCACCAACGAACGTGTTGGATGCAGAGGACACGTTTAGCGCGAAGCGTGCGTGGCGCCGTGCACCAGGTGCGGGTGGTGCTGGTAGATTTGTCAGCTACGTGTCGGATATCCCATTCGCAGATCTCGTCGAGAGGGACAAACGGGCCGCGGCGCTTTTACTTCAAAACCATCGTCACTACGGAGAGTGGCTTCTGGAGACGACGCTGCAGTCTTTCGATATGGAAATTAATGCTCAGCTCGGCGAATTCACCGTTCGAAAGAACCGATTGCGTCATTTAGAAGCTAGTATTCGTGAAATGCCGGACTTCGTCGCAGCGCTGGGACCAGTGCTCGCCAAGCGCGGGATTGAGCCGTCGCACTTCCAAGAACTCAGCAAAGGGGACGAGCTCGTGATCGGCGATTCGGGGGATGTCGTTCACTGTGCGGAGGTAAAGAATACGGAGCATCGTACATGGATGCGTCTCGTGGGTCTCAATCATGATATTCAGTTGTGGGATCGAGATCCAAGACCGCCGCTGAACGAATTTACGCGACCGCTCGTTAGCCGCGTGCAGACAAAGTCACAAGCATTAGAACTTTTGGGTCGTGCAGTCGGTGCTGGTGGTCTCGCAAGCTGCGAGCAATGGATTCTTTCTATTCTTGATCCCATCATCAAGGGTCCGGGCGCGGGATATCTGCACGGTGTCGAGCTCTTTTTACCCAAAAATACAATTCACGGGTCCATAGCTCGCCTCGCCGGCACTGGCGCGCCTGAGAATGCGGTGAGCGAACCTTGGAGTTTTTGGAAGCGAAAGACTGTGAGCACATCCAATGACGATCAACGTCGCGTGGAAGAGGCCAAGCAGCTCTTGACGGAGGTAATGATCGTTAGAGAACCTCCTCTGGTACAAGTTTTCCGCGTGGAATCGTACGGTCGACGTTGGCGACGTTCGTTAGTGTTCGCATCAAATGCTTCTTTCTGCCTCGCAGATATCGATCCCGATGGTCAACCAATTCTAAAGGATGAAAATGAACGATTTTTACTATCTGCCGCGCGTCTAGGCTCGCGAGCTCCGAGTTTAGTCGTCACGAGACTCTTGAATGGCTTCATCGGACGCGAGTCGTTTGTTCCGGCGCGACATTTGCGTGGCTTACTGCCCCAGGTTTTGCTCGAAGAGTACCAGTTTTGGCGAAGCGAAACTACTGGTGATTTATTTGGTACCGCGAATGAAAGTGCTTCGCACCCGAATACTATGATCCATGTGCGATTGGGCTATGAAAACAATTTACTGCTCGATGGAGGATTTCCCGTAGATACTCGCGCCATCGTGCGAAGACTTCCAACAATGGGTGCTGATGGGATTTCGCGTCTCCCCCCGCTAGATGGTTCGTACGTCGATGGTCAGCTTACATTAGTAGATCTTCTGTATGCGCCCTCGCTGGCGGGTGAACAAGGGCGCGCTCTACTCGCGCTCACCAAGTCTCTCGCCGCCGTCGAAGGATTGGCACATTCGCTTGTCTGGTCATCAAAACCTGGGCTCGAAAGTGGGCCGAATGAGCACATCGCGGGTGTGTGCGATATATCGCGTGTTGAACTTCCAAGACTTGGTGTTTCGTTCAATGCGATAGAGTCAGGTGGTGCTATTCGCTTGGAGTGTGAGGAACACGCCGGGTTGTTTTTAGCGCAAAGACGCAACGCCGCGCTCGAGATTCTGCTTACCGGGCTGCCGCATGCGCTTCTTCTCGAAGCTCGAGACGGTGCACTGTCTGTGCTGTTATCGGCGAGCGCAATACCTCGACCCGCGGCGACTGCGTCGGACTTCGCGCATGGAGCGAGCACGGGACTCGGCTCAGATCTCATAATCGATCGTTGGAGCACGCAGTGGGTGGAAAACATAGGCAGCACAAAGCACTATGTGTATCCTGTGCATCCTTCGCATGCGACAATCAGTGCAACGTCGATGCCAGCCGCTCTATATCTCGCAATCCTGCGATTCATAGGTCGCGATTATCTCGCCGTGCTCAGACTTGCGGAACTCTGTGTGTCAGAAGCGGTGCCCACGCCAGAGGAAGCGCAGCTGTGGGACGCGCTCGCGCATGCGTGCTCTTTGGATCCAAGCCCCGACGCCACAGCAGTTCGCGTGAAGCTTATGTTGATGGTAAAAGACACTCCAATCGAACCCCGACTCGCGCTGAAGTGGCCACCCGTGGCGGATGTACTGAATTACGTCAATTGCTGGTCGTACATCAGCGCAAATTGTCGCCTCACTGGACATGAAGAGCTCACCGCGATCGAAAGCTTGGTTACGGAGACCATGGCAAAGAAGAAAACTTCCAAGTTCAAGGCTGTCATTAGTTTCATGTTCCCCGGCTCCAAGAAGGCGAGCGCGGCGGATATGAGTATGGATCCAACGAAGACCCCAGAGTTGTTGAATCGTGCGGCGTACTTGAGGCAGCTCGTGGGCGGAATCGCGCGCATGAGCGCCGGATCTACGCCGACGAGTTCTGGATTCCCTCTAGTATATCCAGTGGCGCCAGAATATGACAGATTCGATACCGTGGACGACCTGACTTGCTTGTCCGATAAGGTAACGGGTGAAGGACCTCTGGGCAAACTCGCGGGTCTGATTCAAACGTACAATCGTCCAGATGACGTGAGCGTCAACGGTAGTCAGGCGCTCGCTTTGATCGGCCAATGGATCGACAAGGAAAAGTTCAATCTCGACGGTAACTTGGGATTCCCGTTATTCTTTGAGCTCATGACTGGAACCCTGCCGCTGCGCGTTCTTCCTGGTGATTCTCCCCATCGTTGGGGTTGCGTTCTCCTTCGTTTTGTGCCAAACGAGCAATCGATGAAGTGCGGTACACTCATGAGTACGTTACGCGTACTTGCTTCCAGCCCCAACATCGCGCAGGATTGTCCTAAAATGGAAGAACAGAGCGTTGGTCAACGGTTTAGTTCAATGTTTACTTCGGACGGTGCGATAGGTATGTTACTTCGCAAAGTACGACCGTACCTGCAACAGCGAAAAGAGGAATTCCCCGGTCGCATATCTTGGACGGGCAAGGAGTACTTGACGCAGAGCATATACGAGTCTGACGTGCAGACTTGGGCGCGTACGATTGCTACTGGCGGCAGATGGGCGCTGACTCGATTCATGAATACATCGTGCTCTGAGCGCGAGTTCTCTCTCAAGTCGAGCGATAGCGCTGAGATGGCTGGTGGTACCACGTGGAGTGGGAAAACACTCCAGCACGTGGATCTGGAGATGCTCGTGAAGCGCCCACTCGGTGTCCTTGATTTGAACAAGTATGTCGTTCCTCTTACGGAAGATAGAGCCGATGAACTCGCGGAATCCGTCGCGCTCGGCGGTGTCGGTGGTTTGCCGTTTGACGTCAGCCAGCATCCAGCGGCTACGACGTCCGTCGCTAGACAGATGCTCAATCGTTTGCGCGCCGACGTAACCGGAGCATCAGACAAAGCTAAGGCGCGACGCATGAATGGTGATTTTAGTGCGGTGACGTTGAAGGGTTTCTCCCCCAGTGATACTGCCGCGATCGCATCTGAAGCGGGTGCAGGCCGCGCCGGTCATGCCGCGGGGACCGCCCGTGCGGTTCTACGTGAATTGCTAGAAGGAATTCGTCGTGTCACCGCCGACGATAAGGCGGCCGCATCTGAGGCTATGTCAGCTGCACTTGCTACGGCGAATGGTTTACGAAAAGACGTCGAGTCTGGGACAAAGATGTTACGTCTCGGATTGCAGCGCCGCGCAGGGGCTTGGGCCGAGGTGACATTTGAAGATTTGGTTGAGTGTTTGACGTGCGAAGGCGGCGAACACATTTTATCCCGTTTGTCTCCAGATGTGACCGCAAAGCAAATAGTTGATGCGTTATATTTGACGTCGCAAGCGTTGCTGCTCACGCTTCGCGCGACGCTAGCCGCGAAAGCGGCGGGTATGGTGGCTGACACGCTCATAGCGTTGACGAATTGTGCAAAGACAGCGGCTATTGACGGTATTGATTCTGTCGATCGAGACTTGAGGCTCAAAGCTCTGGCAATCGCGGAGTTGATTTCAGTGGAACGACATTACTTCCAGGCGGACACTGCGAATCCATTCAGCAAGGCAACGCGCTTGATCTTTGATCCTCGTTTGCTAGTCTACGAGTACAGTCAGAGCATCGTGCTGCGCAAGCGCCAAGTCGAGCTGACTCGAGATTTCGTTGACACGGCTGAGAACGGTGGCGGCCAGTGCGCACAGATGCTCATGGGTGAAGGTAAAACAACTGTGGTGTGTCCATTACTGGGCTTCGTTCTCGCCAAGAGCAGCTCTGTCGTCGTCCAAGTAGTCCCTCACGCACTTCTCGAGTTTTCGCGAAGCACTTTGCGCAAGGCGTACTCAGGAGTCATCAGACGTTCGGTCGTTACCCTCGAGTTCAACCGATACACATCCCTCGCCGATGGCTCAATACTCGCAACTTTAAGGAAAGCGAAAGAGAATCGAGCCATCGTCATCTCGTCACCGACAAGCATCAAGTCTCTCGCGCTTAAATTTTTGGAAGTCTGCCACCTGCTCGATCAATCGTACATCGCTGACCGTGATGGCAAGACCGGTGGTATGCTCGCACAAGGAGCTGATTTAGTCAGTCGCGTTTTTGGTGGCGCTAAAAGTCGGAGTGAACGTGTTGCTGAGGCTGGTGGGTTAACCATCGAAGAAATAAACACATTGCGCTCAGAGGCAACGGCGGCCGCGGAAATTTTTGAAATTTTCCAAACTGGCACGCTTATTTTGGACGAAGTCGACTTGATTCTTCATCCTTTGAAATCCGAACTCAACTGGCCAATGGGTCGACGTATTCCGCTCGACTTCAGCAAGGCTGCGTCAGGCGACGGTTTGAGATGGAAGCTTCCATATTACATCCTTGACGCCATCTTCGCAGTCACGTACGGGCGCTCGACGGCTTCGGAGGCTGAAGGTTCGCAAGAGGCAATCGATCTGCTCGACGGTATACGCGCCGCGGTTCGAACGGCGATCGAATCGAAACAATTGCAGACATCACCGCATCTAGCGTTGCTCGATAAGTCTTGGTATCAAGATATCTTGCGTCCGCTCTTGGCGCAGTGGACGAGCATTTGGCTGCGTGCTCATGGCGCGTTGCGTGGCATGTCAGAGGCACTCATTATGGCGTATCTTCTGCGGGGACCGGGCGCGGCTGAAGCAAAAGCGCAGCTGAATCGTGAATGTGAAGACGAGGCTGTGAAGATGACCAACCTCGCGCGAGATTGGCTTTGCTCTCTGTTGCCTCACATGCTCGCGAAGATTAATCGCGTAACGTTTGGTTTGTTACAGCCCGCGGACATATCGCTACTCGAAGAAGTGACGGGATCGCGTCTGCCGAAAACCCGTAGACTTTTGGCAGTTCCTTTCGTGGGTAAGGATATTCCGAGTCGAACGAATGAGTTCTCACATCCAGATGTCGTTCTCGGGTTGACAATTTGCGCATACCGCCTCGAGGGTTTGCGCCGTGCCGACTTCAAGCAAATGCTTCGAATCTTAATGGAAGAGTACGATAACGAGGCCGGTCCTCCTCAGAAGCGACCGGCTGCTCGTAGGTGGGCGGACTGGGTGCGTACGACTGGGAAGCGAGTGCGAGGTGAAGCGCGCGCTGAGGCAGCGCTCGCCGCAAGACGACGCGGCGTTTCGCAGCAAACCGGAACTACAAATGTCGGGGATACCCGCGGATTGGCGTGGCTCGAAGACGACACCGCAGGTCTGCAAGACGACGAGGTTTGGCCTTTGCAGCTTATCGATCTCAGAGATCACGATCAGGTTGAAGAAATCTACCAACTTCTGCGAAGGACGCCGCCGTGTATCGAGTATTATCTCGACGAATTTGTCTTCCCTGAAACGGCGCAGCATCAAGATTTGAAACTGAGCGCCACTGGCCAAGAACTCGGTGGTGATGTGTTGTTCCCCAACCGACTCGGTTTTAGCGGTACCCCGAGCGACTTACTGCCGCTCGAGCTCGGTGCTCCGCGATACGAATCCGGCTCTGACGCCAAGATGCTGGCATACTTGACGGATCCGGAAACCGCAGCGACGATGCCTTTGGACGTTGATTGGAACGTGCAGACTCTCCTCACCCGTATTGCGACGGTAGACCCACCGATACGTGCGCTCATCGATACGGGTGCGCTTGTCACGGGCATGTCCAACCTCGATGTCTCGAGATTCTTACTCGAGAAGGGTCTGAAATGGGCTGAAGGATGTGTGTTCCTCGACGAAAATGATCGACAGATGATTCTCATGCGCAAAGGATGGGAAGTCATTCCTCTTCAACGCGTCGCCGCAATGCCTTTGACGAAACGATTTACGTTCTATGATCAAGTTCATACGACCGGTATGGACATCAAACAGGCCGCGGCGTCGCAGGCAGCCATCACCCTCGGTAAAGACATGTGTCTTCGCGATTATGCGCAGGGTGCTTGGCGCATGCGCGGTTTGGGCAAGGGTCAGACGCTAAAGGTGATTGTGATTCCGGAGGTTGCGAGACTCATCTCGCACGAAGTTGCCAAAGGAGGTGGACAGATCCCATCGACGCGCGATGCTGAACTCGCGACAATGTCGGCCGAAGCGGTCGAGAAGCGTAAGTTACGAGACATCACGGCTTGGCTCGTCGTGAACAGTATGCGAAGTGAGAATATTCAAGCCGGTTTGCTCGCAGAGCAACGCGCGGCGAATATCTGGAGAAAGCATTCATACAGGAAGCTTGTATCATCGCCCACTGCACCGGGAACACCAAAGGCGGAGGGTATGATTCACGCGTGCCTTGACGTCTTCCGAGATCGCGTGTCGTACGTCGTGGCGAATGTCATTCCTCAAAGTGTATCGCCTTCAGAGAAGTTAGCGAGGAGCGTACAGCAGTTCGGACATTTGCTCGACGATAGTCCTCGCGCAAAAGAGCAATTACGATTGATCGTGAACGACGTGAAGCAAATGGAGGAGACGACGAATGCGGCGTTGAAGCGGATTCGCGCTGGCACACACATGGCTCCAGATGCGGCGGAGTCCGGTGATCAAGGTTTGGCTGGTGGTTTGGAGCACGCCTTGGACCTCGAGCAAGTTCAAGAGAATGAGGAAGAACAAGAAAATGAGCAAGAACAAGAGCAAGAGAAGGAAGAAGAACGTGAGGAAGAAATCATCGAGGAAGCCCCAGATGGCTTGAAGTACGTGCGCGACGACGAGAAACAGCCGTCGTGGAGTTACGAGTCTTTGTGCAAAAGTCCAAGCTCAATGGCTCAAGGTTTCTACCCACTCAAAACGTTCAAGATACATAAAGGTGTCGGCAAGACTACAGCACCTTTGGATTTCCCGGAGTATCTATATCTATCGAAAAATTACTTCCGTGAAGGATGGGCGCTCAACGGCCATCGACGCTTGAAGAATCTCACCGTCGTGCTGGACTGGGTACCGGATAGCAGCGCTTTATCGACCGACGCCGGTGGTAGCGTCGCGGCGGGTACGTTCACAGCAGACCAGGAGTCAGCGCTACGAACTGCGTTCGATATGTTTGACTCTTCCGGAAACGGTCGTTTGACAGAGTCCGACCTCCGAGAGGTTTTGCGTGAGATCGACGCTTGCGTAGAAGACGATGAGCTTCGTCTTCAACAGTTGGCGCGTGAGGTTGCTGCAGAATCACGCACGTTCAATACCGGGGGTAAGTCATCTGGGACGTCTTTCGAGGAGTTAAAGCGCGTCCTTCGTTCGAAGAACATTTACTCATTGCAACGTGGGCGATACTACGTCGCGTTGTCTCTGGCTGAAGCCGAGTCGCTGCGCGTTGTCATGCATCTCACGAAGGGTAGTAAAGCGAGTGACGGCAAACTGATTCCATCCAAACTCACCGAAGCTGCGTTGCGAATCGGTGGCGGTACGCTCATCGATAACACGTCGAGATTTACGCCCGCACAGGTGTTTCAAGGTGCGACGGCCGAGCAATGTTTCAGATTTCTCGACAGTCAGCTGGATTTCGAAGACCGCGAAGTTTCATTGCTGCTTCGTGCGCTCCAAGGGTCGTCGTGCGATAAGCGAGCGCAATTTTTCGTGTCTGTTCGGGCGTGCAGGCGGCGCGCTAAAATTCCATGGGCGTCGTCGCCACTCGCCAAGGTTCTCACTACGGTGGATGAATTCCATTTACTCGCGTCGAGAGCACTCGTCGCTCGTGTACGTACGGCGCTCAAGTCCAAACGTATGCGTCTTTTAGATGCGTTCCGGGCTTTTGACGGAGATAACATTGGAAAGCTTACGTATGAAGCGTTATATGGTGGCTTGTCGTGGCTCGGCCTTTCGCTCACGTCGGCTCAAATGCTCGAGCTGGCTGCGCGTGTGGACAAGACGCACGACGGCTACATCAGTCGAGAAGAGTTCGAGGAAGCTTTCGGGCCAGATGACGATTGGGTTTTAGATGGCGATTTCCACGAACAGGTTCCCATACCGACTCTAGCTCCCTCGGTGCCAGTGCCGACGTCTCAGCTTGCGCAAGTGAGCTTGATGGATATTCTCGGCGACGTTGGAAGCGACGAGGGGTCGAAATCGTCGAGTAAGGATCTTGTCGCTCCTGAGATACAGTCGCCATCGAAGGTAATGAGCACGGAAAATTTGAGCATCGATGACGGTACAGGACTTGGTGACTGGGGCGCGCTCGGAATGGCGGCGACTTTACCAGTTGTTGCGAAGAAGAACCCGCCTCTCGCGAAGGAACAGCCCAAGCCAAGCGCGAACGATCCGTTTGGTTTGGGTCCTCCAGCCGGCGCGTCGTCAACCGCGTTCGATGATTGGTTGTCTGGCGGTTCGGGCAACATGCTTGGCGGAGGCTCGTTGAACGATCCCCTCGGCACTCAAGCAAACCCAAATGCCGCAGACGGCTGGGAAGGCAACGACATGATTCAGCTCGACACCTCGACTGGTACCATCGCCGCGCCGGCGCGAGATAAAATCCAGGCAAGAGCTCTTGTGGATCCGGCAAAGGAAGCTGAAGAGCGCAGGCACCGCCAAGTCGATTCCAAGTTGACGAGCTCGGCTCTTAATGGGTTCCAAGTAGCCGTCGTGCACCAAAAATCGTTCCAAAAAGTTTGGACGAGCGACGGCACTGGAAGCCGTTCGACTGGAAGCGTGTGGCAAGCAAACTTGGGTAAATCGACGCTGAAGAAAAAGACTGAGCGCATTTCGCTCGGTCACTACGCTTCGCCACACTTTTCGCAACCGAAACCTGCGCCATTTGCTGTCGAAGTGACCGACATAAATGCGTTCGCGCTCACTGGTTCGAACTATATGCCACGAGTGTTGGATCGCTTGTTCCCACATCCGAGCCGGTTCAGACAGGTTTGGGGACAAGAATGGAAAGGAACGGCGGTGTATGCGTGGACTCCCGTGCCGCCACCTGGATGCGTAGCCATTGGTATGGTGTTGACGTCTATCCCGCAGGCACCGGACGTGTCCACCATGCGATGCATTCCAGAGAAATGGGCAATAAAGCCAACGATGGAACCCCAACTCGTGTGGACGAATGAAGGCAGTGGTGGTCGTCCGGCGAGTATTTGGTTGGTGAACTCGCTCGGTTTGTTGTACGTGAATGTCGGGCACAATCCTCCTCCGGCGAGAGATGTTTGGGACATCAAACGAGGTCAGCTCACCGCGGACCAGGTGCTTCAGTATCAGGCGTCGGCGCCGCAAACGTCCTACGGCGGAACAGGAATTTCGAGCGACAGCTTCGACGGACCGACGTACAACCCTCCGCGGCCTCCACCCCCGAGCGGCAACAGCGGTGGATCAAACGCTTTGCCCGCGGGATTAGGATCGCTGATTTAGAAAGCGTCCAAGCGCGCGTGTTGAATACATACAAGAACTGCGAATCTTTTACAACCGTTTTGCCCCTCGTCATTCTTGATAAATAAAACGCCTATTAGTTGTGGAACATCGGCGAAAGTGGCGCGCGGTCTCGGCTTCGGCCAGCCGACGAGCGCCTGGGAGATGGCTCGTACGCCTTCGAGCCTCTCATAGGATTCGGCGAATATTGCGCGAATTGCGCCTTGGCTTCGGCGATGCCCTCACTCAAATCGTGGCTCGCTCGAAGGATTTCGTCCTGCGCCGCCATCTCGCGCGCAGCTGCGCTGTGGAACGTCGTCCCACCAACGGCTGCCTTCGCGGCGGCTTGCGTTGCAGGAGAGTTACCGCTCGATGCCTCGAGCTGCGAGTGGATCGATGCAAACTTGGACTGTATGTGCTCCATTTGCTCGAGCTCGCTCTCAAGCTTGTGACGACGAGACTCGAGCGCGCTTCGGACGCTCTTGACGTCGAAGACGGAGTCGAGACTAATCTCAAACGCGTCTTCCATCTCGTTGCGCAAAAAACTATTGAAGTCGTTCAGCAGAGGCATAAGGAAGAAGCAGTTGAACTTGAGCTCGACCGACTGAACGATGTGTGCGCGAATACCGGAGAAGATTTGACGAACCAACATGTCAACAATATCCACCGTGACCGACTTCATCGTTCTGTTCCAGAGCGTGTTTTCAACCAAATCCGTGAGCTTGCAGTTCTTCAACTCCTTATCCGACATCACGAGCTCGCCACCGGAGCGGCGCTTTTCGTCTTTCGCGTCATGTTCGCCTTCATGCGGCGCCAAGACGTTTCGTAGACCAGCCTTGTTTCCAGAGTGCAACGACCAAGTGACGAACTGAGTCGTAGACTTGAGGTCTTCGTGGCACTTTTCTTGGCATTCCTTGACTCGGTCGTCCACGAATCGAGCGAAAGTGCCGCCAATCTTCTTCAAGAAGACTTCGTGCCCGTTCAAAATTCGTCCCTCCTTTTGCAAAAGGTACATGGCCACAGGCAAAGTTCGTCGCGCGATGTGAGACAGACGGAAGCCGAGTTGGTGCACGAAGGGCTCAAACGTTTCTCGAGCCCGAGCGATGGCAATGACGCACGCAGTGCGCGTGTAATTGACACCGTTGTGGATTTCATCAACACCGCACGAGTTGACGATATCTTCTCGGCTCACCGGCGGGCACTCCACGGCGTTGACGATTAAGCGGAACTCTTCGAGGGCTCGATGGTATTGCGCGCCACCGAAGAGCCGCATATCGGCGTTTGGCACGGGTTGCTGCGGCATGCAAGGTCGACCGTCCGCGTTCACGAACGCGCCGCCACGAATGTGCTCGTGCGCGAGAGACTCGCCAAAGATGCGCGGCGGCGCGGCGAGCGTACCTCGGACAATCTCCGGAATCTTTTCCAAAAAGTGCTGATAAAAGGCGCGACCCTTCTCCTTGAGGTGATCTTGGTTCAAGTCCGCCAACTCTTGCACGGTTTCAGAGAGCTTGCTCGTGGCGATGCGATGCTCGCGTTCGAGCACGGGAACAATCGTGGGAACGTTCTCCAAGTATCGCTGCTGCAACAATCGCTCGAGGAAAAATCGCAGTTGGCTCACGCCGATGCGGCCGCGCTCGTGCGAAGACAGGTGACGATCCAAGCGGCGCTCGAGTTCGGCGATATCGTGTTGCTCGCGCTCGAGAACGGCCTCCCGATAGTGATCGTTCGAGCGATACTTCGAATCTCGTGCGAGTCCAACGCGGCCAGAGGGCACGGAGGAAAAGAACGGACCACCACCCAAGACGGTCGGCTCGAGTAGACGCGCCGGCGGGTGCAAGAACATTTCGACGTCTTGCGAGTGAGAAAATTGCGGGATTCGCGTGTCGAACTTGGTGCTCACCACGACGGTACGTCGCAGCTCGGGATCGGCTTCGAGAACCAATCGCCGAGTGGTGGCGTTGGACCAATCTGAGCTGTCTTCCAGGCACAAGATGATGTAGTCTCGCTGGTGCATCTTTTGCTTGACTAAATCCTCCACCAAGCGCGCAGACTGTTGCAAACCAGAAAACTTTCGGCCCGGCGCGGCGGAGATCAAACCGGGGGTATCGATGATGGTGAGGTTCGGGCAATACTTATACTCGATCTTCACGACGATGTCCTTCGCCCAAAACCCGTTCTCGTTTTCCAATCGTCTGTTTTCGCCTTCAATGTGCGCCTGCAACTCGGGAAGCGAGAGCTCGTCCTCGCGCCCAAGATTGTCGTCCTTCATCAAAAAGCACCTCGGCTCCACGGCGGAAGGGTTGTACTTCATGTTGATCGCGATTGGACGCCTCGTCTTCGTTCCACCACCGACGTGGTTGAACTGGAACCCCATCAACGCCTCCACGAGCGCCGACTTTCCATCCGTCTGGTGTCCGACGACGAGAATCGCCGGCGAATCAAACGGCTTATCAAACTCTTGCGCCATCGTGTGCAACTGCGAATACGCCTCGTACAACCGCTCGTTCGCCTTGTTAAAGAACCGCTTGGGAGATGCCCGTCCATCGTCTTGACTCGAATCCACCGCTTGTCCGTGCGCCCAATACGCCGGCTTCGCCGCCGTCCCCGGCGCCGCGCGTCGCTCCGTCTCCCGCTCGTACCTCGCACCCCCGTACGAAGATTCGCGCGCCTGCGTGTGAACCACCGCGCATCATTCGTCAGTCTCGTTCTCCGTCCTCGAATCACCCGCGCGCGTCTCCGACCTCGCGTCTCCGCGCCCGTCCGCCCGAATCCTCTGAATTCGACCGTTTAAAAACCGTTTCGAAATCCCGCGTCGCCCTCGACCCGTTCGCGCGCGCGCGCGCGACGTCCAGCGCACCTCCTCCCGTCGCGCCGACGCTCGATCGACGACGTTCACGCTCGCCTCCCCGAACGCCTTCTGCAACCACCGCTCGGCGGACGCCCCCGACGCCGCGGGCGAGTGTCGCGCCGACGACCCCGGCGGGCTCATCGCGTTTGAATCTCCGATCGCCTCTCGCGCGCGTTCGCGGTCGCGTCCGACGCGCGTCGCGTCGCGCTCGCGGGTCGACGCGCGCGGTAAAAACTCGCGCGTCGTTTCGCTCGCTCGCGGCGCGCGGCGAGCGGTCGCGCGGGACGGTGTGCGGCGCGGTCGCGCGGCCGCGGCGCGCGTCTCACGGGGGTCAACGCGGGACGGGGTTTTATACCAAGGCGCGCGCGTCGTGACTGTGACTGTTTGCCCACACGACGCACGACGTCGCGACCGCGTTATCCGAATCGCGCGCGCGCGCGGTCGCACTCCGCGGCGACGAGACGATGTTCGCGGTGCAGCGCGCGCCCGCGCGCGCGCTCGCGAAGAGCGCGCGCGGCGACAGGTGCGCGGCGCGGCGCGGTGCAGCGCGCGACGCGCGACGCGCGAACGCGAGACGCGAGACGCGACGATCGAACGGCGAGGTCAAAAGCGTCGCGCGACGGGACGGCGACGGCGCGGCGACGACGCGCGAGGCGAGGGGCGAAGAAAAAACGACGAGCGAGGACTGACGAAAGGCGACTCGACGACGCAGACGCGCGAGAAGCGCGCGACGAAGCGCGGTGGTGCGCGCGGCGGAGAAGTCGTACGACTACGACTTGGTGATCATCGGCGCGGGCGTCGGCGGACACGGCGCGGCGATGCACGCGGTGTCGCGAGGGATGAAGACGGCGATCATCGAGGGCGATGTGATCGGAGGGACGTGTGTGAATCGAGGGTGCGTGCCGTCGAAGGCGCTGCTCGCGGCGTCTGGACGCGTGCGGGAGATGCGCAACGCGGAGCACTTGCGCTCGCTCGGTATCCAGTTGGATCCGAGCGCGGTGAGCTTTGATCGTCAAGGCATCGCCGATCACGCCACGAATTTGGCGTCGACGATCCGGGGTAACTTGGAACGTTCGTTGATCGGGCTTGGGGTTGAAATTTTGACCGGGGCGGCGAAGATTGAGGACAACCACACAGTTTCCTACGGCGCGCCGGGCACGGTCACCGGGGGGAGAGTGACGGCGAAGAACATCATCATCGCCACCGGTTCCACGCCGTTCGTGCCGCCGGGCATCGAAGTCGACCACAAGACGGTGTTCACCTCCGATGCGGGTTTGAAGCTCGACTGGGTCCCGGAATGGGTCGCCATAATCGGTTCCGGTTACATCGGTTTGGAATTCTCCGACGTGTACACCGCGCTCGGCTCCGACGTCACCTTCATCGAAGCCATGCCTAACATCATGCCGGGTTTCGACAAGGAGATCGCTAAGATGGCGGAACGTATTTTGATTACCCCGCGTAACATCGACTACGTCACCAACGTGTTGGCGACCAAGGTCACGCCGGGTATCCCGGGCGAAAAGCCGGTGACGATTGAGCTCACCGACTTCAAGACGAAGGAAGTCGTCGACACTATGGAAGTCGACGCCGTCTTGGTTGCCACCGGTCGTTCTCCGTACACCGCTGGCTTGAACGTCGAAAGCATCGGCGTCGAGCTCCAACGCGGCTTTATCCCGGTCAACGAAAAGATGCAAGTGTTGGACAAGGATGGCAAGGTTGTCGAGGGCATGTGGTGCATCGGCGACGCCAATGGTAAGATGATGTTGGCGCACGCGGCGAGCGCCCAGGGTATTAGCGCGATCGAGAACATGCACGGTAACGAGCACGTCCTCAACCACCTCTCCGTTCCGGCCGCATGCTTCACTCACCCCGAAGTGTCCTTCGTCGGTTTGACTGAGGAGCAAGCTCGCGCCAAGGGTGAGGAGGAAGGCTTCGAAGTCGCCGTCCGCAAGACGTCGTTCAAGGCCAACTCCAAGGCGCTCGCTGAGAAGGAAGGTGAGGGTATGGCTAAGTTGATTTACAACCCGAAGACGAACGAGATCTTGGGTATGTGGATCATGGGCTTGCACGCCGCGGATTTGATTCACGAAGCGTCCAACGCCATCTCCACAGGCGCCACTTTGGACGACTTGAAGTTCACCGTGCACGCCCACCCGACGCTTTCCGAAGTCATCGAATCTCTCTTGCGAGGCTCGGACGGGCACTAAGTATGTCGAGTTGTGAATACCAATACAAAATTCATTATTACAATCAGTAGAAGTCCTTCAACTGCTCACGCAATTTATCTATGTCGCCGTAAATGTCGACGTCCTCCGATTCGAGCGCCACGCTAATCGTGCGATTGGGCGTCAACGTCCCCGGTGCGCCCGGTTGATTTTCAGCCATGGGCCGACCAAAGTGTATGTGCCACAACGCTCGTCCAGCGTCGCTCTCAGAGAGCCACTCGGCGATCTCCTTTACGCGGTCCTTTTGCGCTTGATTCATAAACGGTTCGGCGTCCTGAGAGGGAACAAAGTCAGTCACCATCGTCGATCGCGCGCGGTAAGTTCGCGAAAAATACATCAACATCGCCTAGCATCGTCTCATTCAATGGTATTCATTTCTCTTCAATGACTTTCAGATCCGAAAGATGGTGTTTTTGAAGGTGTATAATCATCGACGACGCTCGGTCGAAGGCGCGGACAAAAAAACGTTTGCGCAAACAGACCACTCACCGTAAGCTTTGCAAAAGTCTCGATCGTTTCCCCCGACGGTACCGAGCCAAACTCTTTCATGTATCCGAACACATCACACGTCGCGTCGTACGCCTTCTCCTCCAATCGTCGCGTCGCCAACGCGACGAACCAATTACTCGTCAGCACCTCGTCGCCGCGCTCGCGTCCGCCCGCCTTGACAAACTCCACAATCTCCCTCGCCAGATCCCACTGCTCCATCCGCCCCACCCCCACGAGCACGCTCTTATATCCATCCAGCTCCATGTTTCCCTTGACCTTATTCAGCAGGACGTCCGCCTTCAATCCTCGTCGATGATTTCTCAGCAGCGCCAGCATGAGCTCGCTCAAAAACTTTTCATCCAGCGGCTTTTTCCCGACGCTGTACGTTCCTCCCTCGTCGCGCGCGTCCGCGTACTCGCGCCACCGCTCCGCCGCTGGTTCGGTCTTGGCCCACCTCGCGTAATCGTCCTCGCTCGCCGTCTCCGCGACGGCGTCGATGTCGTCGAATCCGCGTCGGCGCGCGCGCGACGCGCGCCGGCGGCGGCGCGTGGAATCGCGACGATGCGCGCGCGCGCGCGCCGGCGCGGACACCGCGCGCGAGATCGCGACGCGCATGACGTCGCGCGGCGTCGCTCGCGAGCGATGCGCGCGCGCGTCGGCGTCGCGCGCGCGAGTGACGAATCACACCGAACGAAATCAAATCAAATCAAATCGACGACGTCGTTACAGTTGCGCAGTCGCGCGGTTGCGCTAGTCAGAGGAAAAAGGATTGAAGAAAACCGCGAACGTCTGGAATCGAGCGCTCGCGCGTCGTGGAGTCGTCGGAATCGAGGGAAATGTCCGTGGTCTCGCGCGCGCGAGCCCAGGCGTAGAGCTTGCGATCGAGCCAATCGGCCTCCTGGGCGTCGGCGTGGGCGCGAACGACGGCGTCGACGGCGGCGGCTTCGGCGCGGGAGTAATCGCTCACGTGACGCATGGACGCCTCGAGCGATGCGGTGGTGGCTTCGCTCGGGACGCTGAAAAACGCCGTGACGGCGTGAACCACCGCTTTGGGGTGCTCCAAGGTGAAGAACCAGTCGAAGTTGCGCAGGAGGAGGTCGGCGGTGGTCGAGAAAACATCCGGCAAAGACGCGGTTTCGCTCGTTAAACGCGCGGGTAGAATGGACGTCGCGTCCTTCGTACCCGCGTTTACGAGCAGAAAACGGGCCTGTGCGTTCGATGCGAGAGGCTCGGATGCATTTCTCGCGACGACGTCGCTCATATCGCGAAGAAGAGGTTCTCGCATCACCGTGAACGACTTCAGCTCGCATCGACGAAGCTTGGCGCGTTTGCGCAGCGACGCCAGCCTTTCCTCCATACCTAACAACCCCGATCGACCGACGTGATGAGCGATGACGTGATTTCCGGGGTTGAGAACGCGATCTGTCACGCGTTTCCAGTGCTCATCTTCGTCGAGCGCTTGTAATTGTGCGAGATCCGATCCCTCCTTCGCGTACTTTGAGCGCTCGAATCGTTGAACGTCTACGCCGAGACGCGAAAAGAAGGTAAGCAACGTTCCGCCGCCCGTGCGAGGAATGTGGTAAAAGTACAGAATCTTGCACGATCTTTGGCCACCCAGCAGTGGTGTAGCGGCGTCTTCACTGCTATTGCTGTAGTAACGCCGACGCAAAATATTCAGCCCCTCGAGTGACGCCTTACTTGAAAGCGACGACGCAACGCCGATCTCACGAGTCGCCTGTGAGTCGCCTTGACCGTTTTGGAAAACATGATCGCCGTAATCCGCGATAAAATCGGCGTTGCTAATCAAGTCATCCCTCCACATTGCCTCGACGCGCTGCAAATGCTCGTGACGACTCTTCTTCGGCGTGCCCCCAGGTGTTGGGCCTTTCTCCTTGACGTGACGAGTCGCCTGCGTCGTGGAAGAACGCTCCTTCACCGGTCGATCCGCCTTCGACTTTCCGCGCATCATCATTTTTCTATGTCCCACCGCGGCCGTGTCCGCCTCTTGTCTCTCCTTCAAAGCTGCGCGCGCTCGGCGCAAGGACCGCAACAACTTTTCCGTCCCGCCGACGTCGCCGTCGTCGTCGCGACCCCCACCCAAATGCGCCACTCGCATCACGCCCGCTTCATCATCTTTGACGTACTCCATGACATCTTCCAAGAACTCCGTGCCGTTCTCGCCGCCGATATCGTAAACGCGCTGCGGCCGTCCCTCGAGCTCGCTTCGAATCGCGTTGCCGATCGCCCGAGCGCGAAAACTATCAACCAGCTCCATCGTCCCTCCCGCCTCGCTCGCGCCGACGCCGAGCGACGTGAGCGGCGAACGCGCGCTCGACGTCCGCGCCGATCGCGCCGGCGCGCCGTCGCCGCGTTCGCGCGCACCGTCGAGAACCATCGCGTAACACCCAATGGCTAGCGTCAAGAGCACCAAACCACCGACCGAGCGAAACGTCGCGCTCGTCGCGCGCGCGCGCGTCGCGCGCGCGTCGTCATCGCGCGCGTCGTCGCTTCGCGCCAAGAGCGCGGTGTCGTCGCGCGGCGCGCCGCCGGCGGCGACGACCGCCATGACGCGTCGCCGAGTGACGCCAGTGCGCGCCGACCGCGGCGGCGCGTCGACGTCGAGCGGCGGCGAGCGCGCGTCGACGTCGCGAGCGCGTTGCGTTCGAGCGGTCGACGACGCCATGGCGTCGACGGCGCGCGCGCGGCGTCGCGCGAGCGTCATCTTGACGATGACGCTCGCGCTGATGACTGTCCGCGCGGACGCGAAATCGCAAATCACGCGCACGCTGCGCATGCGAACCGCGGACGCGCGCGCGCTGACGAGAGACACGTATTTGTACGTCCCGATTCGAGTCCCCGAAGGCGCGTGGCACGTGGTGAAGTACGAGCCGAGCGCGAAGCAGGAGATCGTCCATCACATGCTCCTGTACGGGTGCCGAGACGCGGCGGCGAGCGGATTGGATAAGGTGGTCGGTGGGATGTACAGCTCTGGTTCGCACGTCGCGACGTGCGGAGATGGAACGTCGCAGGCGCTGTTGTACGGATGGGGAAAGAACGCGCCGCCGATGCACATGCCTGAAGACGTCGGATTTCGCGTCGGCGAAGGCGCGTTTCGAGTGTTGGTGCTGGAGGTGCACTATTTGGAAAAGCAGAGCGCGGGCGCGGTGGGGAAGAGCGGGTTGGACGTCATCTTGGCCAGTGGGCGGCCGAAGATGAGCGCGTCGGTGTTGGCGTGGGCGAGTTATTTCTCGTTGCAGCCGGGAAAGAAGGACGAGCTCGTAGCGGCGACCTGCGCGTACGAGCAATCGCGAGAGCTCAAGGCGTTTGGGTTCCGCGTGCACACGCACGATCGTGGGACGAGAGTGTGGTTAGATAGACTAGTGGGTGGGGATCCGGGTAAGCCCGTGCGCGTGCTCGAGCGCGATCCGCAGTTACCGCAAGAGTTTGAGTTGCTGTCAGAAAAGGGGACGTCGTTGACGGTGTCAGCGGGCGACGCTTTGCGGGTGACGTGTAGTTTTGACACGACCAACGAGACCGCGGTCGTGAATGCGGGATTTGGGGCGTCGCACGAGATGTGTAACATGTACGTCATGGTGTACAGCGATGAGCCGCAATATCTGTCGTGCCTCGGATCGAACGACGGCTCGATGGGGAAATTCGCGCTCGAAGTCGGCGACGCAAAGCAACCGATCGAGGACATGGATGCGGTGCGCGCGCGCGTGGTGCCGTCGCGCGTGAAATGGCCGGCACTCGGTGGGATCGGTGGAATTCAAGCAACGAGCGATGGTGAGTACGTTTGGATGACGAACCGCGGACCAAACGTGTGGGAAGCCGGCTCCTCGTTGAGCGAGGCAAAGACCATCCAAGAGGACGCCATAGTGCGCATGAACCTGTTCACCGGGGCGATCGATAGAGCTTTTGGCGCAAACGCGCACGTGATGCCCCACGGTATACGCATCGCTCCCGATGGGTCTATTTGGGTCACCGACACCGCGCTTCACCAAGTGTTTCAGTACTCGCCCGACTCTGGCGAGCGAGTGCGCGCTTTCGGACAAGCGGGCGTGAAACGTGGGGGCGGTGAGGGATTCTGTGCCCCAGCGGACGTTTTAGTTTTAGAAGACGGTTCATTCATCGTCGCAGACGGATATGGACTGTGTCCGAACAGAATCGCTCGCTTCGGCGCCGACGGCGCGTACGCGGGCGATTTCGACCTCGGCTCCGCCGGCAAAGTGAGCGTGGCGCACCAGCTCGCGTACTCTCAAGTTCGTAGAGAAATCGCCTTGGCCGACCGCGAAAACTCTCGAGTCATTCTGTTCGACTACGCAGGTAAGTTCAAGCAGGCGGTCGATTTGTCCGAGCATGGATTCGCGTACGGGTTAGCGTGGATGGGGAGTTCTCTCGAAGGCTTAGGTGGATACTACGCCTTGTGTTGGACCCGCGACGCGCCGAATCCCAAAACATCTCTCGTGCGCATCTTCTGGACCGGCGACAATGCGCCCGTGACGCACGTTTGGGACTTGAACGCCATGGGCGTCATTTTCAAATCGCCGCACGTACTCGCCGCGCAGAGCAGCAAGAACGGCGGTACCGCGTCTTGGGGCGCGGGATTGACTCTACACATCGGCTCCACGACGTCGACGATCGGCAAAAATTACCAGCGCCTTTGGCTCGGGTTAAACGAGCCGCGCGCGCTCGAACCACCGTCGCGCTCGGCCTCCGCGGCGCGAGGCGTCGCGCCTCCGCGCCTCCGCGCGCCCGCCGTCCTCATCGCCCATCCCATCGCCGCCATCCTCTGCGCCGGTCTCGCCGTGATCGCCCTCGCGCACGCCCGTCGTCACCGCGCTCCACCGGCGCCCTCCCGGCCGTGGCCGCGCGACGTGGAATCCGTCGCGTTTCGAGACTTTGCCGACGACGACGACTCCGACGACGACGACTCCGACGCGCCGCCGCGCGATTCCGCCCCCATCCCGCCCCACCGCCGCGGCTTAAAACTCGCAAAGGATTAATCCAACGCACATCGCCCGTTCCAACGCCTCGCCGTCGTCGATTCGCGTCCTCGACGTCCCGCGCGTCTCGCGGAAAACCTCGGGTAATCCACCGTTCGCGACTCGACGTCGCACCCCCCCCATGTCCGTCGGTCGCGACGCCTTGACGTCACACCGCGCCTCGACCGCTCACGACATGTCCGCGTTCACGATCTCCGCCGCCGCCGCCCGCGTCAACGCCGCCCCGGCGTTCGCCAACAAGGCCTCCAAGGTACGCCTCGTTCGCCTCGACGCGCCGACGCGACGCGCGTCGCGCGCCGACGCGCGCGCGCCGTCGCGAACGTCGACGGCGCAGCCCTAACCCCGAAGGACCGGCGGCGACGCGCGCGGACCGCGCGACGCGCGCGGACGCGCGCGATGGCCGCCGCGACGCGCGCGCGCGATGGGATAAAATACGCACGACGCATTCGCGGCGCGTCGGGCGACCGACGCGTCGCGCGGAGACGCGACGACGGGAATCCGACGACTGACCCCGCACCACGATGTCGCGCGCGCAGCCGACGTCCGTTCGCCCGACCGCGGCGAAGCGCACGTCCGTCGTCCTCGCGTCGGCGAAGACGGATGCGATCATCGAAGAGATGAAGACGCTCACGGTACGTGCGGCGCGCGCGATCGCGCGAGGACGCGGCGTGGGAGGCGCGATGATGATGACGCGACGCGCGGACGACCCTACGCGATAAGGGTCTGGGGAAACCCTGAAAACGGAGCTCGCGCGGACGCTCGGGAAGGCGCGTGGAACGCGGGAAAGATGGCGCGATGCGACGCGGAACGAAGACTGACGATAAAATCGTGATCGTTCTCTCGCGCGTAGCTCCTTGAAGCGTCCGAGCTCGTCGCTCAAATCGAAGAAGTGTTCGGCGTCGACGCCTCCGCTCCGGCGGGCGGCATGATGATGGCCGCCGGCCCGGCTGCCGGTGGCGAAGCCGCCGAAGAAAAGACCGAGTTCGACCTTGTCATTGACAACGTTGACGCCGATAAGCGCATCGCGATCATTAAGGTTGTGCGTGGCCTCACCGACTTGGGCTTGAAGGAAGCGAAGGATGCCGTCACCAACGTGCCGTTCACCATCCTCGCGGGCAAGACGAAGGGTGAAGTCGAAGAAGCCAAGAAGGCGCTCGAAGAAGGCGGTGCCAAGTGCTCCATCAAGTAAATTCGTTGATATCAGCATGCCTCTAATTCTTTCGGTAGGAAGAGGAGCCGCGTAGATTCTGCGATATAGTCGATAGGAGAAGGAATGGCCCTTTTGCAAAACACATAACACATATTTCTTGATGATTTTACTACGCCGCGCTAAAGCTAATTCGCACCGCCGTCGACCTCGTCCTCGAGCTCGTATCTCAACTCCTCGATTGCGTCGTTGATTTCCCCAAACGCGCGCTCGAGGGTCTGCGTCGCCTCGCCGACGGCGTTCGAGTACTCCTCCTCCGTCGGCTCGGGACCATCCTTCGCGCACGCGCATCCGATCGCACACGCCGCCGGATCGCAATCCTCCGTGCGCGCCCATGACGGTTTCAAATTCATAGTCGTCTCCGCCGCCGCGCGTTCGCCGCCTCGTTGCCACGACCACGCCTCTCTTGCCGCGGCTCTTCGCAGCACTTGCAGCGCCGCCGTCATCTCCAATCGCACGCGTTCGTTCTGTTGAATCACGCGCACGAGCATCGCCGCTGACGTGCGATCGAGTCGTTTCAATCCCTCTTCTATGCCTAAAATCTGCATCAACGAACGAGCGCTCGCGCGGTCATCGTCAGTCGCTCGAGTCGAGTCGCGCCGCGGCGACGCCGGCGCCGTCCCGCTCGCGCCGCGGGGCGAGGTGACCTCCCAGTCGCGCGCGTGCGCCGCACCTTTTCGCTGTAACCCCGCATGTCGTCCGTCGTGCGCTTGGTTTCGAGCACGAACGCGTCCTCGGACGTCGTCCCGGCGAGCATCGACGCGTACGCGCCGTTCCACCGCTCGTAGCTCGAGCTCCTCGCGCGTTGCTGCTCGAAGAAAGACTCCAGCAGCGCGCGCGCCGAACCCGAGGCGGGCTCAATCGGGGCGGAGAACACGCGCCCGGTGGCGGTCATCGGCGACGCGGCGTGCGTCGACATGACGGAGGCGCGCGCGTGTGTGGGGGCTCGGACGGCTTTGCGAGCGAGGAGCGAGCGAGTCAATAACATTTCAAAACCTTTTAAACTCCTTATCTGTACACCGTCATATCGTGCATATCGTGCACGTATCGATCATATTATTTACTTCTTCACGCGCTTGCTGCACGTCGTGCCCGCCTCCTTGCATTTGGAACACGCGCTACGACCGCCGGCGGGGACCGCAAAGTGACCGGCCTCGTGCGTCTCGAGCACCGTGCGCAACTCGATGACGTCCTTGTGCGCACAGTCGTAGTAAATGAACCCACTGCCTTCCTTTTGTAACCACGCCACCTCGAGGGGGCACTTCGCGTTCGACTGTCGCACTTTCGTCACCTCGCCGTACCACGTCTCGTTCCCTTCGCCGCGAACCTCGACCTCCATCCCGACCGCGAAGTCCGACGTCTTCAACGGATCGTTCGCGCTTCGCTTCGGTTTCACCGTTTTCTTCGCCTTGACCTTCTTCGCCTTCGCCTTCGCCTTCGCCTTCGTCTTCGTCTTCGTCGTCGCCGTCGCCTTCGTCGTCGCCTTCGCCGTCTTCTTCTTCGTCCTTTCCACCGGCGTCGCCGGCGCGCTGCCCGTGATCGCCGTCAACTGCGCCGCGATCTTCGCGATCTCCGCCCTCCTCGCCGCCGTCTCGACCTCGCGCCGCGCCTCCGCCTCCTCGTCGCGTCGCGTCGCGCTCGCGAGCATCCGTCGCAACGTCTCCAATTTCGCCTCGTCCGCCATCGTCGCGTCGTTCGCGCGCGCGCGCGCGCGAGATCGACGACGACGCGAGGTCGTCGTCGCGCGCGTCGTCGCCGCGTCGTCGACCGCGTCGTCGCTCGCGCGCGCGTCGAGTCGCGACGGGCGCCGCGCGATGCCGTCGCGCCGCACGATGCCGCGCGCGGCGCCGTCGTCGTCGTCGAGCGCGTCGTCGTCGAGCGACGACGGCGACGACGACGGCGTCGACGAAACGCTGGCCGCGATGTCCGACGACGCGATCAACGCGCGCGTCGCGCCGTCGTTTTACGCGCTGACGCGAAGCATCGACCGCGAGGACCGACGCGCGTTTCATCGCGTGCACTCGATCGCGCGCGACGCCGCGTTCGTGGAGGCGCAGGGCGAGCGGTTTTTGCGCGATTCGACGCGCGCGGCGTGCGCGGACGGGCGGGCGGGGGCGTGGTACGCGGGGGGGGGGAGGTTCGCGTACGAGACGTGCTACTTTAAGAGCACCGACGGACACAATAATAACTGGACGATGTCGGCGACGAGGTTGAATCGACGCGTGGCGATGGCGTGCGCGGCGGGGAGGGGAGGGATGATCGTGGACGCGACGCGGAGCGCGGTGAAACGGTTTCCGGATGCGCTGTCGAAGACGGTGCCGATTTGGTGCGACGCGTTGAACAGGGCGTGCGCGAGGGCGAAGCGGGACGCGGGAGCGGCGGACGCGGACGATCGCGCGTGGTTCGAGGGACCGCATTTGCCGGAGTGGGTGGCGGAACACGAGCGGAACAGCATACGCGCGCTCGTGCCGGAGTTTGAGGCGAGTTTGAAGTCTACGGGATGGGACGTCGGCGAGCTCGCGGCGATTTTGGAAAAGCCGTTTCGATGCGTGTGGGTGAGTCGGGGCGAAGACGGCGCCGAACTCTCGCTCGAGTCGCTCGCCGAGGCGGACTTTACTCCGCTTATACTCGTCACGGCGAGCGCGCCGCTGCATTGGCGCGGTGAGCGGCGGGTCGGGGTGAACGGGCACAGTTTCGCGTACGTTCCGGGAGCCGCGGACGACGAGGAGAGTTGGTCGCGTGGACTCACGGCTGACATGTTTCACGAACACCGCGATGCTTTGCTCCACGCTTCTGAGCGCGACATTGACAACATCATCGCGCGCATCGTCGACGGTCGAATCGGGAAGCCGCGCGAGTTGGATCCTCGGTCTCGACTCGCGCCGCGAGGGTGTGCGCCGATGGACAGCCGCGCAGCGGAGGAGGCGAATCGTTCGAACGGTGCGATTTGCGACGGCGGCATGCGAGAGCTTTCGCCAGAATGCGGCATCGGTCGATGCTCGATCGCGTCGTTCGCCGTGTACGATCGCGCTGACATGGAAAAACTCGCGGACGCATTTCTTCACGTCGGGGAAACCGTCGTGGATCCGAGCAAGGCGTGCTCGACTGCGTTTCTGCACGTTCCAGCGAGAAAAGCGAAAGTGAGCCGAACAGATCTCATGAAAGCACTGCCTCGATGCATCGACTTCGCTCGTCGGACGTTCGAAACGCCAGGCGCACGTCTGTGCGTCACGTGCGACGACGGCGTCGACCACTCTGTCGCCGTCGCCGTGGCGCTTTGCATCGCCATGGGACCGTCGCCGTGTTCAAACGCGGACTTAGACAAAGACGACGTGCGCAAACAACTAGCGGCGGTATCGAAAACCCATCCCGACGCCAGACCGACGCGCGCGTCGCTCAAACAAGTGTACAATTTCTTTCTTCATAGCGAGGTAGCCGATTAGCGAGTAGCGAGGATTAGTTTAGCTAAAATCTATTGCAACGACACGAGCGAGGTCTCTAAACGCACAGTCTGTACGTGACGTACCGCCCCGCGGTCTCACTCGGCCTGATGATGCGCACGACTTGTCCGCGACGCATTCCGTAATACCGCGCGATCGGATCGTGCATCTGAATTCGTGGCAACTGCGTATCCTTCACCTTGTACCGATCCAGCAGCGTCCTCTTCTGATCGTCGCTCAGCAAAATATGTTCCGGCACCAACACGTGATCGATGATGTTCACCAACAACTCCGTCTCTTGGAACTGTTCGATGTAAAACTTTTGCGTCTGACACTCCAGCAACGACTGCTTCGCGAACGGCGTCAGCGACGCCTGCACCACGATGATCGCTCGAAACACATTTTCATCCTTCATGCGCTTCGCCAGATCCTTAATCGTCTTCACACCAACCTTTTCCTCGTCCGGGAAGAACACGAAGATATTTTCCGAGGGATCGTCGCGTTTCGGCGCCAGGATCGTCAGGCTCTCTCGCTTTGGCTCTTCGCCGAAATCCTCCGTGAACGAATCGATATCTCTCTCGAGCTCTTTCGCGCTCACGAGGTATCCACGCGCTGCGAGCATTTTGTGAATCGTCTTGCGCACGCGGAACAACCGCGTTCGCTTATCGTTGCTCATCGTCGCGCGCGTTTAGGTCGTTCAAAGTTTGCAAATCGCCGATGGAGATCCCTGACGGCGGATCGAAATCGTCGACGTGCGCGCGCGCTCGGGATGGCGAGCGCGTGTGACGGCGACGGGACGCGTCGACGTGCGTTCGTGCGTGCGCGCGCGAGAGTGCGGGCGACGCGAGGCGCGATGTGGGGACGCGGCGTCGCGTTTTCAGTTCGGCGGCTCGAGCGCGGGTTTAGGCGGCATGGAAGCTTAGCCGACGCGACGCGCTACAATTTTACGTCTAATCGAGGGATTCGGGTGGTGATTGCCGACGAGCGCGCGTCGTCGAGCGCGATTGGGTCGTCCGCGATGCGCTCGAGCGCTGTTAAGGCGCGAGCTTTGCAATCAGCGGCGGCGGCGACGGCGAAGGAAGCCGCGGCGCGAACGTCGACGTCGCAGTCGGCGCGATGGCGCCGCGCGGCGATGGCGGTGAAATGCTCTAAAGCGGTGGACAGAGGGGAGTTTTCGGCGTATGCGATGGCGACGGGGGTGTCTCGGAGAGAAGTGGCGACGAGGGCACCGGCGACGAGGGCGGAACGGCGGAGATGGGGTTGGTCGGAGTCTGCCAACGCGGGAGTGACGGCGAATTCAAGCACCGCGCGGCCGATCAACGGTCCATCGGTCGCGTTCTTGGCGTGCTTGGCGCACTGACCGAGTGTGTAGAGAATATGTCCGTTCACCATGGCGTCCAGGCCATCGGGGTTGTATTCTGGCGCGGACTGACGCTCGAGCCTTTGCGCCGCCGCGCGCAAGAGCGGCGCGACGAAGCACTCGCCTATGAGATGACTTCGCGTCGGCGCCGATGTCGCACCTTTCGCTTGCATCTCCATGGATTTCGGCGCAAACCTTCGCTCGATACCCACGCGAGCAGTCGAACGAGTCGACGCCGAAGCATCGAGCAGGTGCTCGGCTTTTGACGGCGACGCGAGCTCCGTCATCGCCATGTCCAACGCGCTCAGCGTGTCCATAACTTGGGACGCGTCGCATTTCTCCGACAACGCGTGGTCGATAATTGTTGGGCCTGCGAGACCAGGGGTCACCGTGAGCACCGAAGCTAAGCCTTGGCGCCGCGCGCGGTCGAGTGGGTCGGAGTCCGGCGTGGGCGGTTGCGCGTGCAAAATGGTGACAGCGAGATCCGCGGCGCACGACGCCAATTCGTGCGGCTGGCGCATGACGATATCGGAAACTGCGTGCACCGCACCTTCAGCTGCGTCCGCAATATCGATATCGGTCTGCCGAGTCGACGCATCGCCCGAACGCGCCTGCCTCAAGGCGCCGATGCACTCTCGTAAAGTTTGCGGCTTCGGCAGCGACGCGATTCGCGCTTCAGTCAAACTCGCTGGATCACGAGAACGAAGCGTCGCGTCGTCATCACTATCCATATCATACGGTACGAGCTCGTCATCGGAATAGTCATCGCTATCGGAGGCATCCGAGTCGCTCTCGTCGCGGCGAAGGCTCCACATATCGACAACTTCGTCCGGGTCTTCGACTTTAATCTGAAACCCAGACGAACCGGTTAGATTGACGTTGGCGGCGATGGATTCTTTTTCATCGTCGCCGCCGCCGCCGCCGTCGTCATCATTGCAGACGACGAAGACGTCGTCTTGAACGATCGACTCTATGGTCTGTTCCCATTCCGATTCCTCGTCCGATGACGCGTCGACGTCGTCGCCGTCATCGACGAGTCGCAAAGGCTTGCTCGCGTCCATCTTCAGCGAAAGTTCCAAGGCGACTTTGCTCGCGTGTCTGCGCGGACGCAATGATGGCGAATCGAGACGCGCGCTCACGCCTTTCAATAACATTTGCGTCGGCTTTCCTCGCATAGCGTCCCACTCTTCGCTCGGCAACGCCGCAAGAATTGCTCGAACGCTCGACGTGAGCGTCCGTTGTAGCTCGACGGACGCCTCACGCACGAAACCTTCCCCGGACCAAGTATCCAAGAGTGCGAATATATTCGCATCGCTCGCCGCTTTGACGCGCGTGGCGTCGGCGCCTCGACGAATGGGTCGCAGAATCGTCAACCGTAAGAGCGCCGGCAGCGCGGCGCGCGGCGCGCTCTTTCGCAATAGCAACGTTTCGCACAGCGCGAATCGCGTGGCTTCGCACGCCCAATACCTATCGCGTAGCAACACGCGCAAAACTAAATCTAGAGTTCGCCAGCTGCAGTTCACGCTCGACTCGTGACCGTCGCATTCGGCGAAGAGTTCTGAAATCCATCGACACGCGGCGTGCGCGTCGCTAACCTCATTCATCATGGTCGTCGCCCAGGCCAACGACGCCGGCACTTCATCGCCCTCGACGATCGCGCGTATCGCATCCACACCGAGCTCGCGCACGCGCGGCGCGAGCTCGCGCAGCGTGGCTCGGGCCACCGCGCGCGCGGCGCCGCGGCGACACATTCTACTCGCCGTCGCCGCCGCGCTCGCCGGCGCGTCCTCGCCGGCGTTCAACACCTGCCGAGCCAACTCCGCCTCGTACGCCTCTACACTACGAAACACTGGTATATCAAACCGCTGATCGAGCCGATCGAACGCTCGCAGCGCGACGTCCAGCGTCTCTTTCGCCGCGCGCGCGTCCGCCGTCGTCCCCGCCGCCATCCGCGTCAACCTTCCCACGACCCCTCGTCGCACGAGCTCGACGTAATACGTCACCGCGCTCCGCACGATCGCGTCATCATCGCTTCCCGCGCGCGTCGCGCCCCGCGTCGTCGCCATCGCGTCGACGCACGCGCGCGCCGCGCCCGCGCCCGCGCGTTCGTCCTCATCCGCCTCCTCCCACGAGAACCACGCGTCGACGCACGCGCGCCGATCGTCCTCGCGCATGCTCTCGTACCACAATCCGCGTCCGCATCGCAGCGCGCACGCGCACGCGTCCTCGTGCGCGCGAACGTCCGCGTCGACGACGTCCTCGTCGACGACGTTTTCGTCTTCGTTCGCGCGTTCCGACCGCTCGCGCGCGCGCGCGCGCGCGAACGCCCGTCGCAGCGCCCGCGACGCGTCGACGAACGCGTCTCGCGCGCGCGCTTCGACGCACGCGTCGAGCGCGCGCTCGAGCGCGCCCGAGCGCGCCATGAAGTGTCGCGAAGTTCGTTCGGCGTCGCGACAACGCGACGCCATGGCGAGCGACGACGCGAAGGCGGCGAAGAAGGCGAAGAAGGCGAAGAAGGAGAAGAAGGAAAAGAAATCCAAGCGCGCGCGCGAGGACGAGGAGGCGCGCGCGACGGAGCGCGGTGAGGAGAAGAAACGCTCGAAACGCGACGCCGGCGGCGGCGGTGCGAACGAGGAAAAACCGACGACGACGGACGACGAGGCGACGGAACAGCGCGACGGGAAGAGCGATGCGGCGAAGAAAGACGCGCCGGCGCCGGGGACGTTTCCGACGTCGTCCACGCACGTGTACATGGGGAACCTGGCGTGGACCATCGACGAGGCGGCGCTCGGCGAGGCGTTCGCCGACTGCGGAGAAATCGTGAGCGTGAATTGGTTCGAAGAGAAAGCCACGGGGAAGTTTTTAGGGGCTGGAGTGGTTGAGTTTAAAACCGCGGAGGCGGCGGCGGCGGCGGTGGCGGCGACGGGGCGGTTGGTGCATAAACGCGAGACGCCGGTGCGATTTTGGGAAAAGCGCGGCAACACGGCGGAGGAGCGAGCGGCGGCCAAGGCGGCGGGCGGGGGCGGGCGCGCGGAGATCAAGCCCATGGGGGAGAAGCCTGAGGGATGTTACACGCTGTTCATGGGGAATTTGAACTTTCAGATCGACGACGATACGATTTATAAATTCTTCATGGACGGCGCGGGCGTCGGTCCGCACACCATTCGTTGGCTCACGAACAAAGAGACCGGGGAATTCCGCGGCGTGGGATTCGCAGATTTCTCGGGCGCCGAGATCGACGCGGCGGCGAAGTTAAACGGGGAGAAGTGCATGGGTCGGCCGATTCGTCTCGATTGGCAGGCGCCGAGCAATCGCGGTTGAGTAATAAAATCTACGCGTCTCTTACAAAGACTTCTATAAAACTAACTAGCGCGCGACTCGCCGCCCTGCGCGTAGGCGCGGTCGTGCGGACAACTCGGGATGGGCAGGGGCAGGAAAGGGAACGGCGCAACCGAGGTTTCACTCAGCGCCGGTCCCAAGGCGCGCGATCTGAACTGCTTCAATCTCTCTCGTTCGGGCGACCAATCGTACGCCGCCGCGAACGGCACGCAGTGCCACGGGAAATTGGCGCTGGCTTGCCTCAAAGACTCGTACGCGTCCACGGTGTGATCGCGAGGCACTCGGTGCAAACACGCTAGAGCTTGAAACGCGGGCAAGTACAGCAGAGAGCCGAAGAACATGCGCCGAGCGGCTGGAAACGACGGCGCCGCGTAAAACGCCGCCGCCGCGGCGACGAGCGGCGCGCCGAGCGCGAGCGTCTCGTACGCGAACGGCGACGTCGTCACCCCCATCGCGCACGCTAACACGCCGAGTGGGAGCAGTGCCAACGAGTTTCTCACCGCCACGCCCGCGACGCGACGTCCCGTTTTGTCAAACATTGGATGCGACAACATGCGATACCCCCCGTTGACGTAGTCGTCCTTCCCCATGTACGCCAACGCCATAAAATGCGGCATCTGCCACAAATACAGCGCCGACGCCAACACGAACGCCCCTGGATCCAACGTCCCGAGCTCGTTCGCGGCCGCCCAACCCATGAGCGGGGGAATCGCCCCCACGACCGCCCCCACCCACGTGTTCAGAAAGTGCACCCGCTTGAGCGCCGTGTACGCCCCCGCGTACAGCGCGATGTTCCCCGCCCCCAGCGCCGTCGTCGTCTCGTTCGTCGCGATCGCTAAAACACCCACCCCACTCACCGCGCACGCGCCCGCGAACGCCATCGCGACCCCGGCGCCGCACCTTCCGCTCGGCAACGGCCGACCCGCCGTGCGTCGCATCGTCCCGTCCGGCGCCCGCTCCACCACCTGATTCAGCGCGTTCGCGCTCGCGCTGCACAGCATCGTCCCCGCGCACGTCGCCGCTAATTTTCCCGCGTCCACGCTCGTCGGCGAGCCGAGCACGAACCCCGCCGCCGCCGTGCTCACGACGAACGCGCTCAGGCGAAACTTGCTCAAATCGCGCGCCGTCTCCAGCAGCGCGCGCGCCGTGCGCGGCGTCGTCCACGTCGGCGCGAGCGTCGACGCGCGCGTCGACGCCGTCGCCGTCGCCGTCGCCGTCGCCGTCGCCGCGCTCGACGCGAACGCGCGCGGCGCGTCGAGCGCGCGCCGCGCGCGCGTCGTCGCGGTCGCGGTCGCGGTCGCCGTCGCCGTCGCCGTCGCGCGCGCGCGCGCGCCGGCGACGACGGCGACGGCGCGCGCGTCGAGCGCCGCGCCGCGTCCGCGCGCGACGCCGAGCGCGAGCGCGCGCGCGCGCGCGGCGCGCATGACGACGCGACGACGAGTGCGACACTCGGCGACGCGCGCGCGACTCGACATGGCGCTCGCGGCGCGCGCGACGACGACGCGCGGCGACGCGGGACGCGCGGTGACGCGACGACGACGCGCGTCCATCGCGCGCGCGCGCGAGACGACGCGCGCGAGCGACGCGCGCGACGGCGGCGCGACGGCGGGGACGATGCCGACGGGGACGAAGGTGGCGCTCGACGACGCGCGCGCGGCGTGCGTCGCGCTCGCGCTCGAGGAGGCGGACGCGGTCGGGAAGATCACGCTCACGGGACCGGGGCGAGGGACGGCGGCGGAGGCGCATCGAAGGGTGGAGTTTCGATGGGTGACGATTCGGGGGCGGACGGCGCTGCAGCGGACGCGGTACGACGAACGACAGGCGTTCACGAGTAATCACGCGATCGAGGGCGAAGGAGGGCTCGTTTCGAAGAGCGCGAGCGGGGATGAGGACGCGATCGGGGCGAGGGAGGCGCTGGAGGAGGCGCTGAGGGCGGGATATAAACATTGGCGCGTCGAACACGCGCGCGGCGGTTACAACGTGACGGCGAACGCGAAGAAGGCTCGGGCGACGATTTCTAGGGACAACGCGAGTAAGGGGACGCTGATAGACGGTAGTGCGAGAACACAGACGATCGTCGTCGGCCCACAAGGGCACGACCGCGAGAAGTCGAGGTTACTGACGGGGGAGGACCCGTTTTTGCGATACGTCGGCGTCGTCGCCAAGGATGGAACCATCAAGGCGAGCAAGCGGGACAAGTACAAGCAAGTGGAGGAGTTTCTGAAGATTTTGAACGTTGCTTACGACACCGCGACGTCGGCGGGACACATGAAGGGCGGCGATGAGACTCGCCCGCTTCGTGTGTGCGATTTAGGATGCGGGAACGCGTATCTCACGTTTGGGGCGTACTCGCTCTTGAGCTCGAAGAGACGCGTGCCTACAAACGTAGTGGGCGTCGACGTGAAGCGCCAAGCGCGCGAACATAACTCGCGGGTGGCCAAAGAGCTAGGTTGGGATGCGTCGATGAGATTCATTGAAGGCACGATCGCCGACGCCGACGTGACTTTCGTAGACGGTTCAGAGGAGGACGCGTTCACCGACGTAGTGCTCGCTTTGCACGCGTGCGACACGGCGACGGATGAGTCCATCGTTCGAACGGTGCGTTGGTGCGCTCCACTGGCGCTCATCGCGCCGTGCTGTCATCACGATCTCCAAGTGCGTTTGAAAAGCGCACCTCATGTTGCTTTCCCGCCGATGGCGAGGCACGGCATCCTCAGCGAACGTCTCGGTGACGTTCTCACGGACGCATTCAGAGCTCACATTTTGCGACTGCTGGGATATCGCGTCGACGTCATGGAATTCGTAGGAGGGGAGCACACGCCTCGAAATACTCTCATTCGAGCGATCCGCACGAACGCGTCGGCGTCGAAGGCGGCGTGGGAAGAGTATGATCACATGTGTTCAACGTGGGGCGTCACGCCTTTTCTCGCGGACGCCCTCGCCGAGGAGTTGGCGGTGGCGCGTCGCGCGATCTGAGTGTAATTCTTGTTGTAAATTTACCTTCGCTAGATTAGTACCTACACCCGCTCGCCGAGAACCGTGCCGGATACGGTCCTCCGAAATCTTCGTTGATCGCCCGTGATCGACGCTTGCCCGAACGCGCGAGGCGTCGTCTCGCCATCCATGTTCCAAGAACGCGGCGAGATGTGATCTGTGTCCGACTCGTTCGCGCCTCTAAACGCACCTAATCCCTGCTCGAAGGTAGCCTTGGACTTGGCGATGTCTTGGATGCTCTGCATCAAGTTCGCACCGAATTGCATGTTGTCCTTACCGCGTTCGCGCTTGTTGAAGCTCACAATGAACCATATGAAAATCACGCTGATGACGACGTTGATGACGACAACGAAACCTAGACCGGCGACGGTGCCGAAGTGACCGATGACGTACACGCACAACGCGGCATCTCCGCCCAGGAGCGCAATTGTAAGAAGCAGACGGACGGTGTTGAAGAGGAAAATACGTATGACGAGTTCCTTTACGAAGTCGACTATGCCGCTCCAGTTTGATTCCTGTACCGCCTGTCCCATCTCCGCATCATCCGTCTCGTGTCTCGCCGCCTCGACCTCGGATACAATTTTTGCGTGTTCCCATTCCTCGTCCGTCATTCCGGGCTCGCGCTTTAGCTCGTGAGTGTCCGTAGCCCCTAGAGGGCCGACTCCGAGCACGTGCGCGATGCCTTCGGGAATCATGCTCGCCCAGTTTGACGACCCTGACGCTCGATGTAATCCGCCCGACGTTTTGACGTCGTGCTCGCCACTATGACTGCGCGAATGATCAGGTGCATGACGCGTCGATTGTTGCGGACTCGCCACGGTTTCTAAAACTTTCGACAAAATTGCGGCGGACGCCGGCGAGCCGCCGCTGCCGCGAGAGTCTCGCTGACCCCCGCTGCTGGCGCCCGTCAAGTACTCCAAACCAGCCTGAACGATCGGTGCGTCTAAAAAGCCATGTGCCGAACCTTGCGACAATCGTCGCTCGCTCGCCGATCCCAAGCTCCGTCGACGTTGCGTCTCGCCCCCGCTCGCCCGCCTTCGTCTGTCCAAATCCGGGCTCTCCAGGCTCGCCCGCGTCATCTTATCGAACATCTTCCGCATCAGCGTCTTGAATTCTTCCAGCGTAAACATTCCGAGATCATCATCCGCGTTCGACGCGTCGACCGCGTCTTTGACGCACCGCGTCCACATGTTTGAAGCCCAACCTAAATCCACGCGGTCGCCGCGTTCCTCGAGCAACGCGCCGACGACGCTCACGCAATCACCCGCGAATTCCATCGCTTGCTCCGACGTGATCCCTCGCACCCCTCGCGCGTCCATCGCTCGAAACACGAGCTCGACCTTCGTCTCGAAACTCCCCTTACACAGCACTCCCAACAAAATCAACAATCGCGTCGTCTTCGCCGCGCGTCCCTGGTCGTCGCTCCCCTCGTCGTCCACCATCACCGACTCCAGCGCCGTCTCCCGCACGCACTCGCTCATCACCAATCCAAACCGTCCCAGCGCGTCTCCGAACGCGCCCACCGGCGTCGTCGCCGCCATTCTCGCGTCGCGCGCGCGTCCCGCGAAGCCTTGAATTTCCTCCACGAGCTCCTCGATCGGCGTTTTCGCCCACGCCGACGCCGCGTGGATCTCGCCGAGCGCGCCCAGGACGAGCAGGTGGTCCATCGCGTTCGCCGACATCGCCCTCGCGTCGCCTCGCGCGCGCGACTGCCGCGTCGACGCGTCGCTCGCGACGATTTCGAGGCATCGTCGGCGGTCGGTAACATCAATCACACACGGACCAACACGCGGCGTTTCAAATTTTCAAACCGCCGCGCCCGCGACGGCGCGCGGCGCGGCACGGCGCGACGCGGCGCGGCGACGGCGACGGCGATGTCGAGCAAAAATAAACCGTGCTACAAGTGCGGACAGGGCGGACACTGGGCGAAGGACTGCACGGTGCCGCGCGAGCGATGGATTTCAAAAGAGGCGAGCGACGCGCTGAAAACGCGCGAGGACGGCGCGACGACGACGACGACGGACGACGTCGAGGGCGGCGCGCGCGGCGAGGGCTCGGGCGATGATCGCGGCGCGCGCGCGGAGAAGCGGAAGTCGAGCGCCGGGACGACGCGGCGACCGAAGTTTAGCGTGCACGATCACTTGCTCGGGCCGAACGGGCTCGGGGCGATGTACAGAGAGTTCCCGGAGAAGTTTGCCGCGCGGTCGAAGGGCGAGGGACACGAGGAACACGATATGAATTTGTTGGCGACGATGTACAAGGAGTGGGCGGTGAAGATGTACCCGTACGCGCCGGCGGAGGAGACGCTGGCGAGGGTGGACAAGTTGCAAAGCGACAAGAGCGTGAAGATGGCGGTGCGGGAGTTTAACGAATTAGATTTCGGCGGCGGTGTCGGCGAGGCCGTGGATGCGATGGAGCGCGGGGAAAACGCGGGTGAAGGCGGCGAAGACATCGATTTCCCGGACGACGACGACGACGAGGCGCCGGCGACGGCGACGGTCGCCGACGACGTCGATTTCCCAGACGACGACGTCGATTTCCCGGACGACGATGGATTTGAGGAGCAAGATTACGTGTTTGACGACGATGAAGACGAGGACGCCGCGCGCGCGATGCAGGAGGCGGAGGCGAGCGGCGACGACGATGATGATGAAGAAGAAGACGAAGCCGTGCAAGGTAAGCGCGGCAAAAAGATCAAGGGCGCGACGGATTCGACGAAGAATGCGTTCGAAAAGCTGGCGAAGAAATTAGGAAAAGACGTTCCGGTCGCGAACGGCGAAGAGCTGAACCCGAACTCGATGCTCTCGCCTCAACGGAAAATATTGCGCGTACGACCGAAGATTTTGGACGCATCGAGCGACGAAGAAAACGAACCGCCGAGTGAGCCCGCGCGACGACGACGCGCCGTGCACGGTATGGACGATGATGAGGATGAGTAATTGTAAAAGCGCGCTTCTTTCAATATTTCAACTTACATACGCGACTACGCCTTGGTCTTCTCGCGAACCGACGACGAGGACAGCACTCGCACCTCGTCGCCGTCAATTTCGAGAACCTGCGGTTCGGCACCCAGAACGCCGAAAGACATCCCGACATCGATTCTCCAGATTTGACCGTTGCACTCGCAGTTTGCGCCGCCGAGCTGCGGCGTGTGTCCGACGACGAGTCGCGAGACGCCGTCAATCATGCCCAAAGTCTTCCCCAGCAGTTCGCACGAGGTCGAACGATCTTCGTCCGTGGCAAACTTTTCAGTGCCGTACGCGCGATGCCAGACGATTGAATCTCGCACGCCACCGATCGCCATGCCGAGCGCCTGGCGCGTCTCGTCGTCCTTGATCTCTTTCCCGCGCATCCAATCCGTCACCGCTCGGTTGAGCTTATCGAGGCCGAATTCGACGTGCCTAGGGACTAAGCCACCGTGCGCGAACACGGTATCGTTCACGATCAACACCGTGTGATGCATAGAGAGCTGCTGGGCTAAAGGTCCGCCCGGGGAGAACAACCCGATGCGCGCCTTGCTTTGCCTCGCCCACGCGTCCTCCTCGTCCACGCCGAACGCGTCTCGGAACTTATCCCCGAACAACTTCACTAAATGCTCGCTGAATCGCGTCGATTCCCCGAACGCACCGCGCGACACGTATCTAAAGTCTCCCGAAACGTTCAAAACCTCGTGATTGCCGTTCATCACGTACACGCGTCCGCCTTGCTTCTGCGCCTCCTTATCCAACTTTTGAAGCAAGATCAAAATCCCTATCTCGTCGTCCCCGCGGTCGAGAATGTCCCCGAGCTGCACCAACGTCGTGTCGCCGCCCACCCATCGCGGGTTCCCCGCGTCGTCTTCGTCGTCCAGGACCCCCGCCATTCGCAGCGCTCGTCTCGCCTGTCCGATGTCCCCGTGCAGGTCCCCTATCGCCACCACGCGTCCCGGCGCCGTCACTCGCAGCTGCGGGTACGTCTCCTCGCCCTTCGCCTTCGCCCGCGTCGCGCATTCGCGCGTCGCGCCCCGCGTCGCGCGTCCCGGGACCGCCGTCGCTCGCGTCCCTCGCGCCCCCTCGCTCGTCCCTCGCGCTCCATCCCCTCGCGTTCGCGTCGCGCGCGCCATCGTCGTCGCCGCGCGCGCGTCCAGCGGTCCGCGCGTCATCGCCCGCGCCGCGCTCGCGCCTCGCGGCGCCGTCGCCGGTCGCGCCCGCGCGTCGCGCGCGTGTCTCGCGCCGCCGACCCGCGCGTGGCGCGCGACCGCGCGACCGAGGCTCGACGCGGCGCGCATCGCGCGCGATGACGCGACGTCGAGCGCGATGTCGTGCGCGACGCTCGTCGCTCGCGTCGGAGGGCGTCGGTCGACGCGCGCGCCGGTGTGCGGCGCGGCGACGCGCGAGGGCGAACGCGCGGCGTGACGTCGATGAAATGTGGGGTTTGGATGGGAAAGTCGCAAAGCGAGCCGCGAGGCGCGTCTCGAGGGCGCGAAGAGACGGAAAATCAGCGCGCGGCGACCTCGAGGAAACCGTCGAGCGCGCGAAAGATGACGTCGGTGGCGACGATGAGCTCGCGGCGACACGCCTCGCTGGCGCGCAACTCGGAGTCGGGATCGCAGAGCTCGGCGACGAGCGTCTCGTCGGCTTCTAGAAATTCGAGGGCGTATGATTTCCCCGAACGCGAGTCGCGCTCGAGCTTGACGCGATATTCGCGCAGGGCGATGATGTAATCGCGCTGTTTTAACCCCTCGATCGCGAACGCGCGCTCGAGGATGTCTCGAATGCGCGCTCGCGCCTCGGCTTCGTCGACGTCGCCCGCCGCGCACCGTCGCCCGGCGTCCAGCGTCTCGTCCAGGACTCTCGTCTCCAGCGGCATCGCGCGCATTTTATACTGCGTCGTGAATATTTTTGCCAACTCCAGCAGCGTCGTCAGCTCGTCCTCGGGCGCGCGTCTCGCGTACGCCGCGTACACGGCGTCGAAGGCGTCCTCGCAGAAAGCCGCCGTCAACCGCTCGCTCGCGCAGAACGCGTCCACGAACGTCGCCGCGTCGCGCTCGCTCAGCGTGAACGCGTGATTCACGAGCGCGATGAACGACGCGTCGATCGGCAGCGCGTCGAGCGTCGCGCCGCGACGGGCGTCGTCGTGGTCGTCCCCGGAGGCGGCGCGCAGCGGCGGCGACGACGTCCGAAAGCGACGCCGCGCGCGCGTTTCGCGCGACGCCGGCGCGACGCGCGCGCGCGACGGCGCGCGACGCGACGACGTCGACGGCTCGCCCGCGGCGCGCGCGCTCGAGCGCGCGAGCGACGACATCGCGCGCGACGCGGCGGGCAGTGGCGACCGCGACGCCACATCGAGGCGGTGCGCCGCGCGCGCGCGATGCGACGCGCGATGCGACTCGCGCTGGCGTGGTGCGCGATGACGCTCGGCGCGTCGGCGCTCGCGCGCGGCGCCAGGATCGGGCCCGAACGCGCGGCGCGCGGCGGCGATCGCGGAGAAGAAGGCGGAGGCGAACGCCCATCGACGCGCGTCGACGGCGCGGACGCGCGCGCGCCGCGCGATCGCGCGATCGAGTTCGATCGCATCGAACGCGTGTCTTGGCGCCCGCACGCGGAGGTGTATCGAGGATTCTTGACGCGCGAGGAGTGCGACCACTTGAAGGCGCTCGCGACGCCGAGCCTCGGTCGCTCGACCGTGGTGGACGCGAGCAACGGCGGGAGCGTGCCGAGCGATATACGCACGTCGAGCGGGATGTTCCTGCTCAGGGGGGAAGACGACGTCGTCGCGTCGATCGAGAGGCGCATCGCGTCGTGGACGCACGTGCCGGAGTCGCACGGGGAAGGTTTCCAGGTGCTGCGGTACGAATTCGGTCAAGAGTATCGGCCGCACTTTGATTATTTTCAAGACGAATTCAATCAGAAGCGCGAAAAGGGCGGGCAGCGCGTGGCGACGGTGCTGATGTATCTCACCGACGTCGAAGAGGGGGGAGAGACGATATTTCCGGACGCCGAGGCGGGCGCGAACCCGGGCGGCGGCGACGACGCGTCTTCGTGCGCGGCGGGGAAGTTGGCGGTGAAACCGCGCAAAGGTGACGCGTTATTCTTCAGAAGTCTGCATCACAACGGGACGTCGGATGCCATGAGCTCACACGCGGGGTGTCCGGTGGTAAAGGGGGTCAAGTTTAGCGCCACGAAATGGATGCACGTCGCTCCGATTGAAGACTCGGCGACCGCCTCGGTGCGATTTGAGCCCGGCGTTTGTAAAGACGTCAACGCGGCGTGCGAGGGCTGGGCGTCGTCGGGTGAGTGCACGAAAAATCCATCGTTCATGGTTGGGCGAGGTCGTGCGAACGGCAACTGCATGCGCTCGTGCGGCGCCTGCCCGCCCGGCACTCGCGACGAGTAGAATAGAAGACGCGTAGTCGATTGATTCGCTAGCACTAGATTCGCGTGTGATTAAAACGCATCGTAGGAAATACTATGTCCTATTTTGGCGCTGCCCAGTGACTTCCGCGGGCAAAGGTCTATTGAAGCCGCCGACGCGATTCATGTATTGCCTGGCTTGCCGCTTCGTCTTCTTTTGCACCGCCGACGCGTTGGCGAACTCATCCTCCACGTGCTTGCCTTGCGTCGTGCCGAATCCTCCGAATCCCATCATGCGCATCATCGCGGACTCATCGTCTTCGTCCTCACCCGCCGGCGGCGGCGGCGGCGGCGGCACGTCGACCGCTTTCCCGCCGCCCGCCGCGGGCGGCGGCGGCGGCACGTCTCTCCGTCGCTTACGGTCGTCGCGCGCCGGCGATCGCGATCGCGACCGCGACCTCGACCTCGACCGCGAATCACGTCGTCGCTTCCTTCGATCGTCATCGCGCGAATCCTCGCGCGCGCCGCGTCCGCGACCGTACCCCCCGTACCGCCGCGGCGGCGACCTCGACCTCGACCTCGACCTCGACCTCGACCTCGACCTCGACCTCGCTCGCCGCGCGCCGTACCCTCCGTACCGCCGTCCCGGCGACCTCGACCTCGACCTCGCCCGCGCGCCCCCCCTCCATCGCCCGTCGCGTCCATCGTCGCGTCCGTACCCTCGCCCGTCTCGTCCGTCGTCTCGTCCGAACCGCCCCATCGTCTACGCGTCCCGCGTCCCCGCCCCCTTATCCAGCACCGCGCGCAGTTTCGCCTCCTCCGCGCGCGCGCTCTCGAAGTGCGTCACCCACGACCTCGGACACGCCCGCTCGTACGCCTCGCGCGCGCGTCGACACGTCGCCGTCGCCGTCGCCGTCGCCGCCGAATCCGAATCCGAATCCGTCGTCGCCGCGGCGTCCGCGCACCGGTGATACGCGTCGCGCGCGTCGCGGCACGCGACCCGCGCCGCGCGTATGGATCCCGTCGTCGTCGTCGTCGTCGTCGTCGTCGTCGTCGTCGCGCGCCGCGCCGCGCCGTCGTCTGTCGAATCGTCGAAAATCGCGTCGAATCGCGTCGACGCGCGCGTCGACGCCCGACTGTTTGCGCATACGGCGAGGATCGAGAGGGACGCATTCCCGAGTCGCCATCGGTCGATGGCTCCGAGAGGGACACACTCCCGAGTCGCCATCGGTCGATGGCGCCGAGAGGGACACACTCCCGAGTCGCCATCGGTCGATGGCGCCGAGAGGGACACATTCCCGAGTCGCCATCGGTCGATGGCGCCGAGAGGGACACATTCCCGAGTCGCCATCGGTCGTTCAGCGTCCCAGATTCTCGGGACGCTTTTTCGTCGGCACGTTTCGCTCCGACGCCGCGCGTCGACGGCGCGACTCCGCCGCGTGCGCGAGCGACGCGGCGCGACGCGACGCGAGCGCATCGGGACGACCGCGAGGGACGACCGCGCGGCGCGCGCGACGCTCTCGGACGCGACGGCGAGCGCGCGCGCGTCGACGCGAACGCGCGAAAAAGCGCAAAAGTCCGAAGCGCGCGAAGGGCGACGCGACGCGCGCGATGGCGACGCATCACGGCGCGCACTCGCGGAAATCGACGCCGGATCCCGACGAGGACGACGCGCTGGACGATGATCTCGATGATCTCGAGGTGCGAGCGCGAACGCGGGAGAGACGAGGACGAGAGGGAGGAGACGGGGGGGAATTGTGGGAACGCGGGACGACGCGGGACGACGCGCGGGACGAGGACGCGAGGCGAACGAGACGCGAGCGAACGGCAGAGGACGACGAGGCGAGGACGCGCGATCGGGACGGTAGTGATCGCGAGGTCGAGCGCGCGAGAGAGAGAGAGGGCGTCGAACGCGGGCGTGGAGGTGACTGACGAGGCGCGACGACGCACGCAGGGCGGCAAGGGCGACAAGCAGTCGAAAAAGGCGACGACGTCGCAGTATCGCGGGGTGAGACAGCGCCCGTGGGGGAGCTGGGCGGCGGAGATACGCGATCCAAATCGAGGCGCGAGATTGTGGCTCGGCACGTTCGATACCGCCGAAGAGGCGGCGAGAGCGTACGACGCGGCGGCGAGACACATTCGCGGGCCAAACGCGAAGACGAATTTTCAGCTCGCGCCGGGGGAGGAACCGCCGCCGTTCGTTTTGCCCGAGCCCCCGTCGGGGGGGCGCGGTGGTGGCGGTGGCGGTGGTGGACGCGGCCGGGGCGGACACGACGCGGGTTTGCCGTCAATCGGAGGTTTCGGCGCCGGAGCGTCGCGCCAGCCCAACGCGCTCAAGAAGCAAAAACCCGTGGGGAAGGACGCGAAGGGGGGTCCGAGCACTATTTACGGCTTCGGTCCGAGTTCGAGCGACAAGAACTCCACTCCTAAGCGTGGTTCGATAGGTTTCGGCAGTGGCACCGACTTATCCGCCCTCGTCAACGCCAATCTCGCCTTGGCCAACCAAAACCTCGCCTCGGCCGGGTCGGCGAGAAAGGATCACGAAAACAGTTTCATGAAACTCTTCGCCAACGGTAGCGTGGGTGGGACGCCGTCGAGCACGGGTGGATCGCCGCTCATTATGCCCGAGTCAGTGGAACTGCGCGACGGCATGAGCGGCATGAGCGGTGAGATTCCGGTGATTCACGGCAAACGCGACCGCGGTCCGAGCAGCGCGTTTTTTGGCACGTCGTTCGGCGTCGCGGGTTCGTTCGGTTCGATGTTTCCCCCGGACATGGGGCTGTCCTCAACCCCGGACGGTGTCGACAATTTCTACGGCGAGTTCTCCATGTCCCCCAACGATCGGTCGGCGCACGGTGCAGATCATTTCCCCGTCGGAAGCTTGGGGACGATGGTCGACTTGAACGACGCGCTGCCGGCGGTGGGATCGCTCGATCTCGGAAGTCCGGTAGACTTAGACTCGATGATGAATTCGTTGCCGAGAAATAGTGGCGGGAAGGTTCAAACCGTCGCATCTATTCTCGGCAAACCCAAGAAAAAAGAGCACGATTCACCGCTTGGAAGAGCGTCGACGCGCAACACGCGCGAATCCTCGCGCTCGAAGAGCGCGTTGGACGCCATGTCAGCGCTCAAATGAAGTTTTCTTCTTGTATACGGTAGAACAGTACAAAAGAAAGAGCGCAAGCTCACTCGCGAAGCATTTCCGCCCATTTACCCTCTTTCATCTGTAATTTTCAAGTCAATTTTGTTCCCTCGGGCTTGCCGCGCGTCGAGTCGAAATCGCGCGCGTCGCGCGTCGCGCGTCGTATACTTTGTTCGTTCGTGTTCGCATTGACAACAAAATTGATAATAGAATCCCGGGGTCCCCCGGTGTCATCGCCACATCGTGCACACGCGTTCAAAGGCTAAGGCAAAGCTGGCGCGCGTTTAAATCTTAAACGAGCCGCCCTCCGAGATGTTCAAGCCGCCCTTCGGCTTGTACTGCCCGCTCTTCAGGTCGTCTTCGTACCCGGCGCCGATGACGCCGGAATCGCGCACGGACTTTTCGAGCAACCAATCGAAGAATCCCTTCTTTTGGCCCGGCTGTGTCGCGTGCGTCGCGCGGTCGCGTCATCCGTCAGTCGCGCGTTCGCGTTCGCCTTCGTCTCCCCCTCGGTCTCTTCCCTCGCCCCAATCTCGCGATCGACCGTTCGCGACCCAGCATCGACCCCCCCCCGAGGTCGCGCGATCGATCGATCGCCGCGTCGCCGTCCTTTCACCGATCGCCGCGTCGCGCGCGCGTCCTCGCGGCCGATCGATCGCGCGCGCGCGCCGATCGCGCGCGTCGCGCGCGCGCGTCGATCGCGCGTCGCGCGCGCCGCCCCGCGCCCCTCGCGGCCTCGATCGCGGTCGCGGTCGCGACGGCTTCAGGATAAAACCAAGCGGCGCCCTGCGCACCTTGCCCGCGGCGGCCTTCTTCCCCGCGACGCGCTTCGTCCCGGACGTGTTCGCGGCGTTCACGACGACGCGCGTGGAGCTAACGGCAAACATGTGTCTCGGTGGCGGCGGCGCGCGTGTCTGACGCCGCGCGGCGCGCGCGCGATCGCGGCGCGCGCGGTCGGTCGTAAAGGTCCGTAAAGGTCGTAAAGGCCGTAAAGGTCCGTGTGTGCACGATCGACGGACGCGAGACCGAGCCCCCGCGCGCGACGCGCGGCGCGATCCGTCTCTGCACGACGCGCGCGAACACGCCGACATGGGTCGCGTTCGCACGAAGACGGTGAAAAAGGTGCGCGTCGAATCGAACGCGTCGCGAGCGGCACCGGCGACGGCGCGCGCGGCGACGGCGACGGCGCGAACGCGCGACGCGATGGACGGGGCGACGATGGAAACCCTAAGAGGACGATCGCAGAGAGAACGAACGCGCGCGGGAGGGCGGCGTCGAGCGCGCGATCGGACGCGCGAACGGACGGGGAGGCGCGGGTGATTTTGAACGCGCGCGATGACTGACGACGACGACGATGCGGTGTTCGCGCGTGCGGTAGGCGTCTCGCCAAATCATCGAAAAGTATTACTCGAGGCTCACGCTCGACTTTGCGACGAACAAGCGCATCGCGGATGATATCGCGATCATTCCGTCCAAGCGTTTGCGTAACAAGATTGCGGGTTTCACGACGGTACGTTTTAAGGCGAGCGAAGCGCGGGAACGCGGTCGGTGCGCGAGAGGGCGCGACGGTGCGACCGAGGCTCGATCGGTGGGGTTTGAGACGCGCGAACGCGCGACTGACGTCGGGTTGATGAATCGTTCGGAAACAGCACTTGATGAAGCGTATCCAACGCGGACCGGTGCGCGGTATCTCGCTCAAGCTTCAAGAGGAGGAGCGTGAGCGCCGCATGGATTTCGTGCCGGAGAAGTCCGCGCTCGAGACGGACTCCATCGAAGTCGACCGGGACACGATGGATATGTTGAAGTCGATGAACATGGGTAACTTGCAAGGCGTTTCTGTGTCTAGCCGTGCGCACTACAACAAGGGTCCGCGACGTGATCGCGCGTAATTTCGCACACGTATGCCCGCGAGAACATTAGGTCATCGCGAGTAGAAATGTGAGAGACTAATAGACTTGGTTTAAATTGTCGCGCGTCGCCCTACCTGCGCATCGATTCCCTGAGAGATCCTCGCGCGCGCATGTTGAGTAGAATCGCTCGAGTGTCCATATCGCCGACCTCGAGGACGTTCGTCGTTTCTTTCAGCGCGCTCTCGCTCGACTTTTCTGGACTTGCCGCGGGCGTCTCGACGACGACGGAGTCGTCGCCTTCGTTGGGCGATTTTCCATCAAAGTCGAGCTTTACCACCGTTTCGCGTCTCGCCTTGAACGATCCTTTCCTGCCAGAGAACGAAGAAGACGATCTCGTCCGTTCAAGCGGAAGCGTGGGTAACCCAGTGTTGTTTGCCGGCATGTTGTCGACGCCTCGTTTCGCTCTCTGCTCGCGCGCGACTTGCGCGTCCAGTAACGTCTGCACTTCTTGAAATATGTCTTCGAATGAAGGTCTGAGCGAGGGATCGCTCTGCCACGCGCGCTGCATCAACGCGCGATATGATTCGGCGTCGAGAAAAGCGGCGCCGTGCGTCGCATCTACCTCTGGACGATCGCCGTCCGGAACGATGGAGACGATTTGATAAACGTGCAAATCCTTGAAAGGCGCTTGCAAGCTTTGAAGCTCCCACATGACGATGGCGAAGGAGTACACATCTGATGCTGTACCATACTGTCCGTCTGTCAGAACTTCAGGGGCCATCCAACGAGGCGAGTGAAGAGTACCTGAGCGCTCTGCGCCCTCGCCCGAGGCGACGATGTCGTTGTGCACTCGAGATAGGTTGAAATCGCCGACTTTGACACGGTAGTAGCGGTCTACCATAAGATTGGCACTCTTTAAGTCTCGATGCAAAACGGACGCATCGTGCAAGTAAAGCATCCCAGCCGCGGCACCGAGTGCCATCTGAAGGCGTATACGCCACGGCAACTCGGGCGCGCCCGGCTTGATGTGTCGCTGAAGTACCGCGTACAGCGAACCTCGAACGCAAAACTCCTGCACGATGGCTGGACGCGGTGTCATCACGACCCCGAGCAAAAGCACGATATTTGGATGTCTGAGCTTCGTCATGATGCTCACCTCTTTCTCTAACTCTTCCAAAGAATGAATGAGTCCGCTCGACGTAACATCGATGTCTTGAGCGCCGATGAATTTCACGGCGACGTCTATGTGATTCCAAGTAGCTTTGAACACGCGACCGAACGATCCTTCTCCGATTTTTTGTTCAAGTTTAATATGATCGTACGCAATTCGCGCTGTTTCTGATAACGTAGCCGACTCGGGCGTCCTATTCACCGGAATAAATTTACTGTCATTCATCACCTTGGACGGCGATCCCAAGCCCAGACGTGAATGCTCCTTTCGCGCCGTCTGTCGAAGCTTTCCGAGCATGGCTTCGAGCTGCGAGAGAGGCCAATACATTATGCTTCCGAAACGACCGACGGTGATGACACCGATAGAACCACCGCCGTCTATCTTGGTTAAATGAACGAGCCCACTACCGTGCGCGACGAGCTTACTCGAGCGTAACTCGAAGGGTGAAGCGTTTTTCGAAGAAGCGAGCGTTTCGGCGTGGAGAGATGCTTCGTGCAACTCATGCGCTCCGGGGAGGGGCCAAACTGTCAGCTTTCCATTCGCGTGTCCGATGGCGATGATCGTTTCGACAGCCACGGCGCCGACGATGCTTTTACCAAAGTACTTGGAAAGCGACCACGCATCAACCGCCTTGAATCCCATTGTGATGTTCATCACGCGCTCGCCGGTTTCTACCGCGCACTTATCTCCGCCCCATATTTGCACCGCACCCGTGTCGTGCACGCTGACGATCAAATCTCGCACCGTGGGGTGCTGCATCAACGCAACCGCGGAGCCGAGATCTTCCAAACTCACCATGCGCACGCACTTTGCCTCAGCCACATCCCAAACCTCCAACACTAAATCATTCTCGCATGCGATGAATACCACCCCTTCTGAGCCGTCGCTCGCGTTGTGTAGCATACACGACACGCTTTTGGACTTTTTACGAATCGAGTCGGGATCTGGGAAACTCGGACGATGGGTGGCGGATGCGGCGACGACGTCGCGCGCGACTTTGAACTCTCCAGCAGAATCATTCGTACTCGCGACGACTCGCAATTCAACTACGGTACCATCCGTACAGCCAATCCACGCGCGCGTGCCGTCGATCGGTGCGATCGCCGTCACGGACTCGTTGCGCGCCACGACGACGATTTGCGAGTTCATCAATCGCCCCATATCGCAATCCCACGCCATGACCCCTCCGTTTTTCAAACCGGCCCATAACAACGGCGATCCGTTCGGTGCGTTCACCATCGTGACTATGGATGACTTCAAGAACGCAGAGCTCGTGCCCCCGCTAGGCCGAGCCATGCACGACGTGCCGCCCGTGGCGTCTACGCGCGGACTTTCGATTCGGCGCCGACCACGTATGAACATGTCGTACGCATCGAGCCTGGGAAACGCCCCGCCCGTGGACCACCAAAGCTCAGCCCCACCCGACCCCGCGGCGCACATCGTGAGCACACCCGAGCCAAAGATACTATCGATCGTCTGCGCGACGCCGCCTCGAAGCAGCCGGCGTCGCCCGTCGCTCGACACGCCCGCGACGCCCAATCTTCCCGACGCCCCGGCCATGTTCCACAGTTGTAGCTCCAGAGCCTCTAAATCTCGCGTCACTTCCTCGAATTTCCCATCGGTTTTCCCCCCTATCGCGTACCGCACCAGTTTTTGCGCCGTCGTGAACGACCCGTAAACCTCCGCCAGCGTCTTCCCGTGGTGCAACCGTCCCAGCACGCTCACGCATTGCCGCTTCACCTGCACCCGTCCACCATCATCATACATCGCGTACACGTTCTCCACCTCTCGCAGCGCCAACATCGTCGCCTCCGCTTGCCCCCACAGCGCCGAGCACTTCTCCCGGTGCGACACCGCGCCGTGCGCCGCGCGCTCGAGCGCGCGCGCCGCGCCGCGACACCGCTCAAACAGCCCTTCGTTCGCGCCGCCGACATCATCGCGCATCCACGACGCGTCTTTCACCGTCGATCTGGACGTCGACGCGTCCTCGCGCGTCGTCACCGCGTCCTCGCGCGTCCCAACCGTCGTCATGCGCGCGCGTTCCGAAGCGCTTTCCGCGCGCTTCGAGCCGCTTCGAGCCGCGACGCGCGCGACGCGCGGCGCGACGCGCGCGCGCGCGCGTCTCGACGACGCGCGCGGGTCCGCGGCGCGCGCGCGGGTCCGCGGCCGCGCGCGCGGCGTCGAGACGCGCGCGGGTCCGCATCACGGGCGTTTTCAACGTTGAATACGAGCCTGATCGACCGGTCGTGAACCGTCGGTGCGAGGACTCGGATGCGCGCGCCAACATCCGACGATCGCCACACGTCGACGCGACGAACGCGGGACGAGCGCGCGCGCGATGTCTCCGAAGCCGCGCGTGATGAAGCGCGCGCGCGCGAAGGGCGCGAAACTACTCGCGGGATGCGCGCTGGCGTCGCTCGCGGTGCGCGGTGCGCGCGGGGACGCGACGCAAACGGGAACGACGCGGTTGGGTGTTGACGACGCGCGAGGGTCAGACGAGGCGCCGCGCGAGAGCGGGCGAGCGCGGCGCGCGCGCGCGGGGATCGCGTCGCTCGGGTACGGTCTGAGTGACGTGCAGCCGAACTTGAACGACGACACGCTGCCGCACGGAAAGCCGGGATGGCGTTGGAGGTTTGGCTCGAGGGAAGGGCTGAGCTTCGTGTGCCCGGACTCGAACGCCCACCCGAACGCCGACCCGAACGCCAATCTCGGCGAGGGTGACGAAGACTCGTACTTAGACGAGACCGATAATGCGTTGCCCGATCCTCCTCCGACGCGATACGTCGTTCGTTATGGGACGTACGGGCGTTTCGCCGATACGGGCGTGGACAAGTACAACGACGCGTGGTTTGAAAGCGTCGAACACCAAGCGGACATCAAGTGGACGTACGGCGTGTGCAGACCGGGTCAAACCATCAAATGCGAGTCTTCGACGTTCGGATACGTCAACCCATTTCCTAGCATCGCTGATGGCATGCCCGGGAAGAAGTGTCAGTACTTGAACGTGAGAGACATTCCCAGCCGCGACGTCAACGCGAGCATCTCCTTCGCTCCTGGCGAACAGCGCATGGACGTGGACTCGCTCGGCGCGGAGGTGGATTTGAAAGTCATCAATACCAACAATCGCTGGGGTGTGAGATCGTTTTATGTTTTCAGCGCGGGTAAGGTGAAGGCGATGTTGAAAGAGATGTTCCCAGACACGGTGATGCACCAAGACTTTGTGTGGCACTGGTGCGCGAACGAGGGCTCCGACTACCCGTCCTCGGGCTGCGAGTGCAACACGATGATGCGCTACGGTTGGACGGGTAACCAGACTTTACAAGCACCGAACCCGGCGGAAGACCCTGACTTTTCTAAGTGGACTATCGTCGACGCGAGATTCGAAGACACCCCCGTCATTCCGTGCAACCATCACAAGCTCGGCGGCGTGCTTCCGTTTCCGCTCGCGAACGAGCGCATTTGCCAGTGCTTGGACAGCACCACGCTGGCGTTGTTCAACGCCGGTTTGCAAGCCACCATAGGTGGTCCGGACGTCCCGGGGCAAACGTTGTTCAACATGACCAACCACACGCATTACTACAACAAGACGCACGTCGATTACGTCAGAGAGCAGCACCGAGCGGCGGCGGCGGCGGCGAACGCGTCGGACCATCCAGCGGACGATGACGCCGAAAAACGCCACGAATCCGACCTCGGACGTCGACCCACCCCCGTAGAAAGACATCGGGCGAAGATCGCAGAGCTCAGCGCGTCGCGCACCGATGTCGACTCTATTCTCACCGCGAGCGGGGCGACGCTCGTCGTCGCCTCTGTCGCCGTCTTCGCCGTCGTGGTCTTCGCTCGGTACAGGCGTTTGCGCGAGTACGAGCGCGTGCCGGAGACGACGGACATAGATTTTTAACGCTCTCGCGAGTGGAGGGTAATAATTGCAATCAATCGTAACACTAATCACAATCGTCGACGCGCCGCGCGCGCGGCGTCGCTTCAAACGCGCGTCTCGCGCGCGCGTCCTCAGATTCCAGCGCGCCGCGCTCGGCGACGACCGACGACCATGCCGAGCGTGGTGCAGAAGGGCATCGATAAGGTGCGCCTGATGGCTGGCCTCGAGCCGTCCGCGCCCGCGCCCGGCGAGCAGACCGCCGAACTCCTCGACGAGTACACGTCGTGCGCATCCTTGACGTACGAGCAGCGCATGTACGGCTTTGCGTTCTGCGCTCTGTTCGGTGTCATGTGCAGCGCGCTGTCGAGCGTGTTCTGGACGCGACCGACCAAGTTCGCGACGCTGTACAGCATGGGAAACCTGCTCTCGCTCGCGAGCACGGGGTTCCTGACCGGGTTCGCGAGGCAGCTGAAGAATATGTTTCACGGGACGCGCTTCGCGGCGACGTGCGTGTACCTGGGAGCGCTCATCATGACGCTGGTGTGCGCGGTGGAGCTGAAATCGTTCCCACTCACGATGGTGTTCTTAGTCGTGCAGTGGTGCGCGCTGATTTGGTACTGCATGAGCTACATACCGGGAGGCCGCGCGGCGCTCAAGGCAATCGCCAAGGCGTGCTGCGGCGCGGGTGGAGAATCGGGTGATTTCTTTTAGAATTTGTAAGTTTACACAAGACAGTGCTAGCTAGCGCGCGGCGCGTCCGTGGAACGAGCGACATCGATCGCGCGCGATTCTTCGTCGATCCTTCGTCGATCATCGACTCCGAATCGCGCGGTCTTTCTTCTCGCCGACGCTCGGTTCGCGCTACGCCAACGATCCCAACGTCCCGCGCTCGCCTAAATCCCCCGCCGCGGTCTGCCCTCCCGCGGCCTCTCCCGCCATCTTCGCTCGAGCCTCCGCGAACAATTTATTCTGCAGCGCCATCGCGTCCTCCGCGCTCATGTCGATCCGCTTCCTCTTCTTCTTCGCCTCGCGCTTTTCGTTTTCCTCCTCCTTCGCCTCGTCGCGCGCGATTTCGCACTCAGCCTCGTACGACTCGAACCCCAGCGCTCGCAGCGCTCGCAGCACGTGCTCCGCCGTTATCGTCGACTTTCCCTCTCGCGTCGACGCCTCGTTCGCCTCCGCGCTCACCGCGTTCACGAATTCATCCCCGCACTCGCACACCATCTCGCGACACTCGTTTGAGATTTTCTGATTCGCGTCGATCGCGCGCAGCGCGTCGTTGATCATCTTGTGCAGCGTCGCGCGCGGGAGCTGCAGCTCATCGTCGCTCACGCCGTCGCGGTCGAAGCCGTCCATCGCGCGTCCCGTCGCGCGCGCGAATGATGGCTGCGAATGCGCGCATCGACGGGACGCGAACGCGCGCGGCACGTCGCGACGCGGCGCGGCGCGCATGCCGCGGTGCGCGAGCGACGACCGACGATGGTCGTCCGCGGACGTCCCGGGCGAGGCGTCGACGCGCGCGCGACGCGAGCGACGCGAGCGACGCGTCTCGAACGCGACGACGACGGCGACGACGGCGTCGGACGCGGACGAACGCGACGGACGCGGACGACCGCCGCGCGCGACGACGACGACGGGGACGCGCGCGAACGAGACGAACGACGCGACGACGACGGCGCGCGACGACGCGGCGCCGAGCGTGCTGCAAAAATTGCAAAAGTGGGGGGATTACGAGTCGTGCGGGGACGTCGTGCGCGGGACGCGGTTGATTCCGATGAAGACGCCGCTGTCGCCGCGGTACGTGGAGGAGAATTGCGTGAACGCGCTGACGATGGAGTCGCTGATGCGAGGACAGCGCGCGCGAGGACGGGAGATCGGGCTGATCATCGATCTCACGAATCACGATTGTTTGTACGAGGACGACATACCGAGCGACGTGGCGCGAGTGCACGTGCGAAACGTGGCCAAGGCGGTGCCGAGCGCGAGCGACGTGCGAAAGGCGACGGAGGCGGCGAATAAGTTCTTGGCGACGGCGGGGAATGAGAATAAGTACATCGCCGTGCACTGCGCGTACGGATTCAATCGCACGGGGTTCGTGATTTGTTGTTATCTAGTGCAAATGTTCGGGGCGACGCCCGCGGAGGCGATGGAGCTCTTCGCCGAGGCGCGGCCTCCGGGATTGAAACACTTGCACTTCAGGCACGAGCTCGTCGAACGATACGCGCCGAGCGAGACGAGAGGCGATTCAGATTCCCCGATCGACGCCTTGTCGCGGTTGCGAATCCGTCGCTCGTTCGACAGCGAGCCGGATTTCCGCAACGCAATCGACGACGAGGACGAAAACGACACGCTCGACATCGAGATGAATCGCAAGCACTGGCGCGCGGCGCCGTGACCGGCGCGAGTCTCCGACGGCGTTCTTCGATATTTCTCCGCACTCGCATTTCTCGCACTCGCGTGCTCTGGTGTAATATGTACTTCAGTTTTCTAGCGCAGCCGAGCGCTCGCGCGGCCCGCTCGACGCGATTCGCACATCGCGACTCCCGCACCGACGCAATGGTGCGTCCACCGCCCGCTCGACTCGAACGCGTCGAGATCGCGCGCGCATCGCGTCCGCGCGCGTCGCGCGCGCATCGCGCGCGCGCGCGCTCGTTCTCGCGCGCCGACGTTCCACGCGCGGGTTTACCCCAACCCGACATCGACGACTGACGCTCGCGCACGTCGCGATCGCGCGCGCTCGACAGCCCGTGGAGTCCATTCCACCGTTCGCCATCATCGTCGGCGCCATCACCGCCATGGGCGGGCTGCAGTACCTCACCCACGGCGCGGCGTACGGGAAGCCGCGCGCGATCGGGCAGGACGCGTTCGATCGTCTCGTCGCGGCGCGAGACGAGCGCGTCAAGACGGCCGCCGCGAGCGGACGCGGGGCGCAAAAGTAGCGCGTTTGAACCGCGACCGGGCGCTCGAGCGCCGTTGTAATTGATCCCTAGAGTAGCGCGGACGCGGCGAATCGAGACGCGACCCGGCGCCGGGCGAAGCGACACAATGTCGCGCGCGTCGTCGGCGGCGCGCTCGATCGCGCGCGCGGGCGCGCGAACGCGCGCGGGCGCTCGCGCGCGCTCGATTCGCCGCGCGCGACGCGCGCGCGTCGCGGCGTTGACGAACGAAGAAGTCGAGTTTATGGTTGAAAACTTCAAGCCTTGGGTGACGGATGAGGAAAGCGCGCGTAAGTGCGACGCGTACATGCGCGAAAAGCACGCGTCGCCGAGAGCGTTTAATTTAGAGAAGGCGCGGGCGGTCCTGGATTCGCTGAAAGCGGACCACGCCAAGTTACCCGAGGCCGCGGGGCCGTTTTCGCTGCCGAAGACGTGGCCCGGGATGTCCCTGGTGCTGGAGCGGTGCGGCGATTCGTTGGAATAGCGAAGACCGCGGCGCTAGTAGTGCTACTGTAGTATTAGTATTGCATGTCGCGATATATCGCGTCACGCGCTAGGAATGAATTCGCGCGCGGAAAGGTCGAGCTTGGGGACGGCGCCTCGCTTGGCGTACAGCGCTCGACCGTCGGCGGCCAGCGTCAGCGCGCGTTTGAATTCTTCGTCCGCGCCGTTGTAATCCAGCACGCTGACGATAGAGACGGCTTGGATACCCAGCGCTTTTCCTATGCGTCTTTTGGTGAGCGCAAAGATGACTGGAACGTCTTTTTCTCGAGCGTCCGCGATTATTTGTCGGACACGGTCGTCGAGGCCGCCTTCGCTTTCAATCTTCTCGATGTTCGGCGCGATGACGACAACCTTGCTCGTCCGCGCGTCCACGCTTTTCGCGACTTCGCGTAATCCGAAGAGCAACCGCCGGCGCATCTTCGCCTTAATCTTATCGGTGTGGTACAGACGGTCCTGAAAGCGTTTGAGCGTCGAAAGGAGCGTCTTGGTCGCCTCGTTGAGCTCGTCGGTGATTATTTGCTCGGCGTATCGTATGTTTAACGCGCCTTCTTCGCCGACGTACGTCTTCGCCGCTTTATTCTGCGACGCCGCTTTCTCCGCCGCTTCAGGGTCGTCCCGAATCGCGAGCTTTTTCGCATGCAGTTTACCGCCGACGTGCGCGTTCCATGCTTGCTCGCCGAAGCACTTCACGTCGCACACGTCACACGTTCGAGTCTCCTGCTTCACCTTGGCCGACTTTGGCTCTGGTTCGCCTTTCAGAACGTCCAGCAAACTTCGCACGCCCCACACCCCGGCCGGTGCACGCGCTTCGATGATGTCGAGCTTCTGTTGTACGCTGTGCTCGTCGGCGTTCTCGCCCTCTGCTGCGGCGGATTCGTCCGACACATCTTCATCCGAATCATCGTCCGAGTCTGCATCCATGCACATGAAATTCACACCAACAGAGTGATTCGTCTCGTCGTACGTCAGAAGCACATACACCCAGTCGACGCGAACCTCGATCTCGACTTCCACTTCCTCTTCGACGATCTTCTTTGATTCTTCCTCTCGCCGCGTTGTGCGCTCTCGAAGAATTATCTTTTTCAGCGTCGATTGCTTCTTTTTCTTCCCTTCTCGTCGCGCTTTGCCGCGTTTGGGCACCATGCCCGTCGACGTCGCCATGTTTGTGCTTCTAATCATCTGCTGCTCTTTACCTTCTGCCCTCGCGTTCTTCGCCGGCTTGTCCGTCTTGAAGTACGTCGCGAGAGAGTTCACCATGCTATTCGAAGTCTTCGTCTTAGAAGACACCAAGTCGCCTAAGTTCAGCGACACACGATTGACTTGCGTATTGGCCGTCGGTATAATTCCAGCAGCGATCTGCGCCGCCTCTAAAACCTTCGCCTCGGGATTATTCAAACCGTAATGCGAAGCGCCGATGTGCTGCTCCAACGCGTCGTACGCCTTGAACGCGCGTCCACACACCTGACACCGAACTTTGCCGAACTTATCCATCACCGACCGCCTCGACTCGCGATGAAGTAACTCTGCGGTAATGATGGGAAGTTTCGGCGCTAAGGCTTTCGTCGTCGAGACTTCTCGCTTCCCCGTGGGCGCCGCGCGCCGCGATTCAGACGCCATGATATCCCGTAAACTCGTCCCACCCTCGCGCGTCAATGCCCCGGCGCGCGCTATCGGCGCCGGTTCCGATGTCATCACCTTGACCGGCTTCACGTTCCACGCCGGCACGCTCGGCGCCGGCGCGGGCGGCAACAACGCAGGCTTCGCCTTCGTCTCGTCCGCCGTCGCGTCGACGCTCTTCGTCTTCGTCTTCGTCTTCGCCTTCGTCTTCGCCGCGTCTGTCCCGTCTCGCCCATCCCCTTTCCCGCGCTGCTTCACTCTAACGACATCATCGACGTCGCATCGCATGCGCCCCTCGTCCATTCTCTCGCGCCGCCACGCCGCGCACTTCGCGACGTCGTCCTCGCTCGCGCCTCGAGCAAACTTGCTGCACCGCGTCCCCTTCCCCTCGACGACGTGCGCCGTCGCCGCGAACGCCGCGAACACGCGCTGATTCGCCTCGACGTAGTCGTAGATGAGAGCCGCGCTCGCGTCGTCGTACGTCCGACCGTCGCGCGCGTCGTCGTCGTCGTCGTCGTCGTCGTCGTCGTCGCGTCGCACGTTGAGCCCGACGAGGACGTTCATCGGCATCGCGCGCGCTTTGCGCGAGCATACGGCCTCGATCGCCGCCGCGGTGACGTCCACGGACGCGCGCGAGTGTCCATCGACGCACAGCGCGCTCGCGATGTCGCGCGCGCGCGTCATCGCGAGCGCGCGTCGACGTGTGCCGTCACTCGTCGTCGCGTCATCGCGATGATGGACGCGTTCGGCGCGCTCGTCCGCGCGTCCTGGGCGCCGATCGCGCGCGGTGCGCTCGACGGCGTCGAGCTCAACGACGTCGACGTCCTGGTCGTCGCCGAGTGCGCGGCGTTCGCGGCGTGGTGCCTGCTCGGGTCTTGGGTTTGGAAGACGTACAGCTTCGTCGACCAACTTTGGAGCGTGACGCCGGTCGTGTACGTCGCGACGTACGCGTATCACGGCGTCGGCACGGCGGCGCGGGCGCGGTTGACGCTCATGCTGGGATTGGCGCTGCTGTGGGGGGCGAGGCTGACGTATAACTTTGCCAGGAAGGGTGGTTACGCCGGAGAGGAGGATTACCGCTGGGGCGAGTTGCGAAAGAATAAACTGTTGCGTAATCCGATCGTCTGGCAGCTGTTCAACGTGTCGTTCATCGCGGTGTATCAAAACGTGTTGTTGCTGTTGATCGCCCTGCCCGCGGCGGTGGCGTATCGATCGAAAGAGGCGCTGGCGTGGCGCGGCGCCGACGGCGTCGCGCTGTGCGCGTGGACGGCGGCGTTTCTCGTCGAAGTCGCCGCGGATGAGCAGCAGTGGCGGTTTCAACGCTCCAAGCGCGGGTTGGCGCGCAAGGTGAAGGGGTGGAAAGAGGATTACGAGCGAGGGTTCTTGACGCACGCGCTGTTCGCGTGGTCGCGACACCCGAATTTTTGGGCCGAGCAGACGATGTGGGTGAGCTTTAGCGGCTTCGCCGCGGCGAGCTTAAAGTCCAAGGCGTTCTTCACGCCCGCGCTCATCGGACCGATTCTGTTGATACTGCTGTTCCAAGGCTCGACGTCGTTCACCGAAGCCATCACGGGGAAAAAGTACCCGGATTACAAGGCGTACCAAGACGCGACGAGTCGGTTGCTCCCGCTGCCTCGTCGCCGCGCTTTGCCGCCGCCGACGAAGAAGGATTAAAGTCCGCGACGCGGTGCGTTCGCTCGTTTTACCCGCTAAAATCAATATTCTCAACTCCTACCGCCATGTTTCCTAGTGCGTTTCCGCGAGCTCTTCCTCCCGCTGTCTCGACAGGTGCAACAGCGCGTCCACCCTTCGCTCGCGCGCCGCGCGCCTCGCGTCCACCTCCGCGCTCACCTCCTCGTACCGCATCCCTCGCCCCGGCTCCCCTCCCTCTTCGATGACATCGTATTGATCGTAATTCGCGTACCCTCTCGCGATCGCCTCCCCTCGCGCGTCTCCCTCGCCCCGCGTTCGCGCCTTCGCGACGTCCTCCGTCTCCCCCATCACCGCCCGTCGCTTCGCCTCGCGCAACCGTCGCCGCCCCGGATCGTTCCCACGCCTCCCGCGCACCACGCGCGCCATCTGTCGCCCGAGCGCGCACGCGACGCCCACCCCCAGCGCGAGATACGTCAGCGCGAACATCGCCCGCATCAAATTCGCGTCCCGTTCGACGCGCATCGCCGGCGGCGGCGGCGGCGGCATCGACGCCATGTCGGCGTCGAGGACCGGCGCGACGACGTCGAGGATCGTCGCGCGGCGCGCCTCGGTCGCCGCGCGTCGACGAGTCGCGACCGTCGGCGCGCGCCGTCGACGCGTTCGGCCGCGGCTTTGGTCCGTGTTAAAGTGTCCCCGTCGTGAGACTGTGGTCCGTGTTAAAGTGTCCCCGTCGTGAGACGACCTCGCGACGGACGCGGTCGCGGACGCGATTCGTCGTCGCCGCGCCGCGACGCGCGCCGACGCGACGCCGCGCGACGCGAGCGACGCGCGCGATCGCGCGGTCGACGCGTCGGACGCGGACGCGCGAACGACGCGCGACGCGGAAGCGGGACGAACGACGGCGGAGGATTCGATGGCGCCAGGTGGCGACGAAGCGCCGACGTCGCGCGCGCGCGACGCGCGGCGCGCGCGAGGAGCGACGCGAAGGCGAGGAGGAGGCGCGCGGCGCGCGTTCGTCGCGATGGCGGTCGCGGTGGCGGTCGCGGCGGCGCGCGTGGGGGCGTCGTACGACGACGACGACGACGACGACGACAGACGAGGCGCGACGACGCTCGCCGTCGGGGGGGACGCCGAGTACGACGAGGTCCTGCTGCGACGCGATAAGTGGTATCGGTTCGACGTGAGCGGGACGTCGTCGGACGTCGTCGTGGAGTTGGAACGGGAGAGCGGGATACCGCTCGTGTACTTGAAGAAGGACTCGTCGTCGACGGGGGGGTGGCAAAGAATCGTGGGAGCGTACGCGGCGATCGGGAAGTCGAACGAGTGGTGGGATTTTCCGTTGAACAGATACACGGTGGGGAATTACGGCGCGTATGGATACGTGGATGACTACAGAACGATTAAACTCGTCGGCGCGTCGGCGGGGAGGTATTATTTGCGAGTGAAAAACTTGCAGGAGACGTCGATGACGACGGGACGGGTGACGTATTCCGACGTCGCGAGGTACAAGCTCAGGGTGCGTTCGACGAGCGATGGCGTGACTCAGGCGCCGTTGTGCGCGTGGGACTGCTCGAGCCACGGGACGTGCGTGAATAGCGGCTCGGCGACCGGCGATAACACCAAATGTGAGTGCGACGCGTCGCCGACGATAACGGGCGACGGCTTCACGTTCGCGAGCGGAAGCGCGTGCAGAGATCGTTACGGGACGTACGAGAACTTGAGATCCAAGTCCTCGTTGACGGTGTCTCCGGGACAGTTTTTGTACTTGTCGTACGACGCGTGGAATTTAGTCAGTCGATCGCAAGATTACGGCTTAGAAATAGACGTGTACTGGGAGCGCGGCGGCGATCCGTTGCTCCTGGTCAAGGCTGGTTCGCCACCGACGCTCATCGATTACGACGCGCAGTACGGTTCGTTGCGCCTGGGTTACAATTCTGTCTACCTACCGCGGCTCGCGTCGAGTCAAATGTACTACTTTGCCGTCTTCAATCGCAAGTTTGACGCCAACAGTGACTGCGTTTTCAGAATATCGCTGACGTCGGCTTCGCGGAACAGGGCGACGAACTCGCCGAAAATGGTGTCCATGGCGCTCGTGTTGTTCGTGAGCATGAGCTTTTGCTTCGTCGTCGCCCTCATCAAGCGATACTTTCAGCGACGCTACTTGACCCAGTTTCGCGAGCAACGAGTGCAGCAGCTGTCGATGGAAGAATTGCGAACGCAACGCCGCAACGACCGCAACACCAACCCCGGGACACCCGAAGACATCATCTCGCAAATCGCACTGGTGGATTATCATCCCAACTTGAAGGACGGCATCCTCGCCGACGGGCAAGAGCCGACGTGCACGATTTGCTTGGATGATTACGTCGAGGGAGACAAGCTGCGACGCTTCCCGCAGTGCAAACACATGTTCCATCAAGAGTGCGCGGACTTGTGGTTACACACGAGCCACACGTGCCCGAACTGCCGGGCGTCGCTCCTACCGGAAGAGAACGCGCCCGCGGCGGAGAGCGCGCCCGCGGCGGAGAGCGCGCCGATGCCTCCCGGCGTTCCGGGTGGTGTATACGAGCTTGCACCTCTGCCTTACGCGCTTCGCGGGCAAGCGGCGCCAGTCGTAGTCGTTCACATGCCTCCGCCGCCGACGCCCGTCCGCGGCGCGGGTGGCATAGCGCCCGCAAATCCGCGTCCGTTCGACTCGAGTGAACTCCCGACCATTTAAGCCCGAGTCGAGCGAACTTTTTACTGTGTCATCATTATTGCATATTGTTATCATTACACGTAGCGCATCTTCACTATATTGTCGTATCTTCACTTTTGCGTCGCTGGCCAGTGAGCATCGCACGCGCGCGCCGACCAAGCTCAACCAAGCTCAATCTGCGACTGACGGCGCCGGTGCCGCGAGCCGGCGAGCCGGCGAGAACCCATGGGTGTCTCGACACCTCGCGTAACGTGATTCGCTTCTTCGGGTCGGGGTGTAGCATACGAAGAATCAGATCTTTGACCTCGTTCGATATCGATCGAGACATCGGCGCGATGTTTCCCTTCACGATGTTTTCGAGCGTCAACTTCACGGAGTTTGGGCGGTCTGGATTTTGAAATGGATATGTGCCAGTCAACATGATGTAACAAAAGACCCCGCACGACCAAACATCGCAAGCCTTCGCGTCGTACTTTGTTCGTCTCACGTTCCCGTCGCCGTCGTGCTTGTCCAGCATCTCGGGCGCCATGTAATCCGGCGTGCCGACCGCGCGCGTCGCGACGCTATCCAGGCCCTTGGCCAATCCGAAATCGATGAGTTTCAAATCTCCGTGCGGCTCGCACACGATCGCGTTCTCGGGTTTGACGTCTCGATGACACAATCCGTGATCGTGTATCATCCGGATCGCCTCCACGAGCTGCGAGAACAACCGTCTCGCCGTGACTTCGTCCAATCGTCCGCCCCGCGCGTTTATGAAATCCAAAACGTCGACCCCCCGCGCGAGTTCAAACACCAACACCAACAAATCTTCCCCATCGTTCACGACATTCATCAATCGCACGACTCGACTCGTCGACGCCATCAATTTCGTCGCGTACTTGATCTCCCTCTTCACCGCCGCCAGCGGCACCTTCACCCTCGCCCCGTCGCCGACGTCCAAGCACTTCAGCGCGACTTTTTCCCCCGTCTCCCGATCCACGCCCTCGTACACCAACGCCGTGCCACCGCGATTGATCAGCTTCGTCACCTCGTACCGCGCGTTTTTCCCCACCGTCGCCCCGCGCGCGAGTTCGTTCGCCGCCGCGCGCGTCGACCGCATCATCGCGACGCCGATTGGTCTTCTCGGCGATGGCGCCCCTCGCGATCCGCGTTCGTTCGACGACGGCGCGTTCGCGACGACGCGATGCGGTTCGCGACGGACGACGACGCGACGCTCGTTTCGCGACGCGCGTCGCGACCCGGCGCTCGATCGACGCGTCGACGAATGAGACGCGTCGACGAATCGAATCGTTCGCTCGAACGCGTCGACGTGTGTCGATCGAACCGACGCGCGTCGACCGGCGATCGCGACGCGCGGCGACGCGATGCGGGACGCGGTGTACTACCCGGACGACGACGACGACGCGCGCGAGGACGCGCGCGAGGACGGCGCGACGACGACGACGCGCGCGGGCGCGACGACGACGACGACGACGACGATCGCGACGGGCGATGCGAGCGAAGGCGATGGGAAAGCGCGCGCGACGATCGCGACGGGCGCGCGCGAGGGAGGGGGGAGTTACACCACGCCGGGAGTGGTTCCGCCGGTGATGCCGACGCGGTTGGTGAGCGCGAGGACGTACGAGAGCGAACCGGCGAGAGGGACGCCGGTGAGCGCGATTGAGACGCGACCGCGACCGCAGACGATCGCGCGCGCGCAGGGCGGCGTGTTCGCGTTCGTGTCGCCGATGTTCGCGGACATGGATGATCCTCAAGTGCGCGCGGTGATGGAACGGGAGTTCGCGCGCGAGTTGGGGTTGCCCGAGGGCGAACTGCCGGTGGATTTGGAGCACTTCATGCTGGCGCGACAGTTGAGTCGCGTGGTGCGTTTGTTCGCGTTGATCGATATGGTGTTGTGCGTGTTGTACGCGCTGAGCGGGGTGAGCGTGATCGCGGTGTTACTCATAGGCCCGCTCGCTGGGTTCGTGGGGGCGCGCATGTACAGTCCAGGGCTCACCGCTTGTTACGTGGCGTTTTGCGTGGCGTCCATCGTTTGGCGAATTTTGAATTTCGTCTTTATGAAAAATGTCACCGCGCGCGTGCTGTCGGTGATCACCATCATCTTAGCGACGTACATCACGCGATTGGTGATTCGGTTTTATCACGTCGTGCGCGTGATACCGCTCGAGGGACAAATTTTGCTTCGGCAACTCGACTTCGCGAACTCGGCGGCGCCCGTGGTCTAAATGTAATTTTCAACGTACAATAGTCGATAGTTACAGCTGCTGCTACCTAAACGCCGACCGACCTAACCGCGCGGTTTTTGGTGTCGTCGCCGTCCGAGCGATTTCCAGAACGCCTTGACCTCTTTCCGCGCGTTCGGACGTCCTCGGCCTCCGCAAAACGACTCGGCGTCTTTGCCTGGCGGAACAAAGCACGCGCACGAGCCGTGTTTTTTCACCTTCTTCACGCGCTTCAACACGAACCAGCGACGGACGCGTCGTTTCGACGACGAACCTTCGCTCGTTATGAGCTTTCGATATCCCTCTCTGTCCTCGACCCAACCGTGCGCGCAAAACGTATCCATCCACCACCGCCTCGTTTGATACGTTTCGTCTTCGTCTCCCACCGGGCTCCCACCGTCGAGCGTCTTCGCCAGCGCGAACACCATCATCGCCCCTTTCTTCGCCACGCGCGTGGCTTCGTTTATCACCGGATCGACGTTTTCTTTCGTCGCCTTCATCTCCATCTTCCCGAACGGCTCGAACGCGACGACGTAATCGAAAAACGCTCGTCGATACGGCAAGCGCCGCAACGACGCCGCCGTCGCCACGCCTTTCGCCGCCAAATCTCCCCCCCGATCGCGCGTGCGCGCGATTCTCGGATCGACGCCCACTATCTTAAACCCTCGTTCTCGCATCTCTCGCAAAAACGTGCCCGTGCCGCACGCCAGCTCCAATCCGCGCGCGTCTCGCCGCCGTCCCGCCGCCGCGCGCACGAACGCCCCCATCCCTTCGCACGCCCCGCACGTCGCCCGCATCTCCGCCTCGCCGATCGTCACCGCGCGCGTCTCGTCATCATCATCCTCCGCTCGCCCTCGCGCGAACCACGACGCGAGCGCGGACGGCGGCGCCGGCGGCGCGCGCACGCGCGCGCCGTCCGGTCGAACGAACGTCGTCGCGTTCGCATCTTTCGACGCCGCGCGGTGCGCCCACGTCAGCGTCGCGCACGCGACGGCGACGAGGACGAAGAGCGTCGGTCGGCATCGCCTCGGGCGCGCGACGACGCGCGAGAGCGCCATCGCGGCGCGGCGCGGCGCGGCGCGAAGTGCCGTTCGGGCGCGGCGCCATTCGTCCGCGCGCGACGACGCGCCGTCATGGCGGTCGCGGCGCGACCGTCGCGATGGGACTTTCGCGCGCGAGTCTTCTTCGCGCTGTGCGCCGTGACGTGCGCGAGCGGGTGCGCGTGCGCGTGCGCGGCGCTCGCGCCGGGCGTCGTCAGACGACGCGCGGACGCGCTCTTCAGACTGTCGATTTACGCGTCGACGAGCGCGTTCGCGTACAGGATCGCGTACGGCGCGGCGACGAGCGTGAAGGCGAGAGATTTTAAGGCGCTCGGCGCGCATCTGTCGCGAAGCGTGCGCTCGAACGGGGGGCAATACATGATTTACGGGTCGATGGCGTTGGCGAGCGCGCGACGCGGCGGCGCCAACGCGCCGCAGTTGGCGCCTTTGATCGTGCTGAGCGCGTATCAGGTGCTGGCGATCGGGCATAAAGTGTGGGAGGACGCGGATAGTAAAACGATGTGGTGCAAGCTCGGGTTCGGACGCGTGTTCGACGCGGCGCAGCGAAATATGGAGCTGGCGCTCGCGATTTGCGCGACGATGGAGGTGTCGCTGATGACGACGATTCTTCTGGATTTAGCGAGTCCTCAGCGACGTAGTTTTAGCCGAGTGATCGCGTACGCGTTTTGGCTTCGATCGAGGTATCACTGTCACGATAACACGGTGTTTCGCATCAAGTTTACCGCGCACGATACGGCGCACTACCACAGAGAGGTTTGGAAAATGTTGGACGAGAAGGTGGCGTCCAAGGTGCCGGCGCTTCGAAAAGCCCTGTCGCCGTTCGCGACGTGGTTCGCCACGCCGTCGGCGTCGTAATGTTGTAACGAGCGTGTTGAATATTAATCATCATCTAAAAGTTCGTCCGATCTATCAATATTTTGGTGGCACTTTGCACGCGTCGATTTCTCTCGCCGCGGCGTCAAAGCCCGGGAACATCATAAAGTTTGGCGAAATCCCTGTCTGATCGATGTCGACGAGACCTGGGGTGACGTACTTACCCACGGTGAGTACCATCCCACTCAAATCACTGAGTTCGTACACGCTCTGAATCAAACCCTTGCCGTACGTCTTACTCCCGACCACAGTCGCTCGACAGTTGTCCTTCAAAGCGCCGGTTAAAATTTCGCTCGCAGAAGCGCTTCTGCCGTTGACAAGAACAACCAGCGGAACGTCAGCGGCGACGACAGGGTCATTTTTCGACGTCGTGATCGCCTTCAGCTTAGTCGGTAGTTGAGAATCAGATCCGTTTCTCGCGGTTTTTGTCGCCGAGACGTCGGTATCGCGTTTGACGCCTCCGGCGACGACTCGACCTTCGGTGTACGCGATGGTCGAATCCGCGGGTAAAAATAATCGAGCAATCTCCACACCAGCTTGCACTAATCCCCCAGGATTGTCGCGTAAGTCTAGAATATACGCGTCTGCTCCTTGCGTCCTTAAATCCGTGATCGCTCTCGCGATATCGCGCTCGGCGAGCGAGTTGAACTCGCGAAGCCGAATGTAACCGACGTGTCCGCCCTCCAGACGCATGCTCACTGGACTTTTCGGCGCTTCGAATTGACTGTCTCGCGTCAGAGAAACGACGCGCGGGACGTCTTCGCCTGTGCGCGAGATTGTTAGATCCACGCTCTTCCCGTCAGCCTCTTGAATGAGCGAAGACACCTGAAACGCGCTCAAGCCGCGCACGAGTTCGCCGTTGACGGCGACGATTTCATCATCCTGCGCCACTCCAGCCTTCATCGCGCTCGAGTCGAGCACCATTCCCAGCACGCGCACGCGTTCAGGGTCGTCCGCATCTTCCGCGATGTTCAAACCGACGCCGGTGATGTCGTATTTCAACATCGAAGTGAACCGATCCGGCTCGATGAAGCGCGTAAACTTATCCCCGAGCGTCCCCAGCATCGACTTAATCATCTCGTACGCCTCCTCGCGACTTTGAGGCGGATTCGCCTCGTGTTCGGCCTTGATCGCCTCCCACGCCGCGCGATCGAATCCGTCCGACTCAGATTTTCTCGCCGGTAAAAAGTTGTCGAAAACCAACCCCCACGCTTCGTCCAAGATGGTCGCGTCCGTCGCGCCCTCCGATTCCGCCTCCGCCTCCGCCGCTTCGGCCGCGATCTCGCTCACCAGTTCCACCGCCGACGACACAGATTTCGTCCGCGCGTCCCCTCGACCGCGCGCGACGTCATCCGCGAACGCCGCGGGCGTCCCGAACGTCGTCGCCGCCGCCACCGCCGCCGCCGCCGCCGCCGCCGCCGCCGCCGCCGCGCGCGCGCGCGCCGTCGGCCCCATCACCGCTCGCGCGATCGCCTCCGCCCACGACGACGTCGTCGTCATCGACGCCGACGCGTCGCCGCGCGCGCGCGCGCCGTCGCCGCTCCTCGCGCGCGCGGCGCCGCTCGTTCGCCGTGACCCATCGCCCGCGCGTCCCGACGACGACGTCGCGCACCGCGCGCGCGCGTGCGCACCGCGCGTCGTCGCGCGCGACGCGCCCGCGTTCGCGCCACCGCGCGGCCACGCCTCGGGGCGCGCGCTCGACGCGCGCGCGACGTGGAACCGCATCGCGCGCGTCGCGCGGTGACGCGATTTCGCGACGCGACGCCGCACTCGTCGTCGCGCCATGCTCGCCGCGCGCGATGCGCTCTCGCCGCGCGCGTGCGCGCGCGCGTTCGCCCTGCTCGTCCTGCTCGGCGCCCCGCTGTTCGCGACGCGCGGGGACGCGACGGCGTTCACCGTCGTCGACGGCGTCGCGAGTTGGCTGAGCGCGCAGAACGGCGGAAGAAAACTCGCGGGATGGCGCGCGGTGGTCGTCGAGGCGTGCTATTACCCCGACAGCGCGATCGCGCGCCTTAGCGGTCGATCGGTCGAGGCGACGGCGACGCGGATCACGCGAAAGGCGGCGCAGATGCGCGAGGCGCTCGGCGAGGCGGGGGCGCGCGAGTGCGCGCTGGGGTGCGCGCTCGCGCTGCTGGGGAGCGTCAAGTATTGCGTGAACGGCGATATCGGACCGTACGGCG
>Ga0206682_10000068_pt1 | contig 97982 bp, 88 predicted proteins | sample M240m12015metaG_FD_155444 | JGI IMG/M metagenome (GOLD analysis project Ga0206682, IMG submission 155444) | Ammonia-oxidizing marine archaeal communities from Monterey Bay, California, United States - M2 40m 12015 | ecosystem: Environmental > Aquatic > Marine > Intertidal zone | place: USA... | reverse complement strand
CTTTGATTACGTGGTATTCGCCCTTCACCGGGCCTAGGTAATCTTTTACTTCATCTTGTTTAGGGATTTCGTAGAAATCGTGTGTCCACTCGGCGACGTTACCACCCATGTCATACAGTTGGAGGTGGTTGGCTCTAAAAGTACCAACTGGCGCCGAACCGCTGTAGTTGTCGTTGTAACCAAATATTATTCTGCCCACAAGATTCGCTGCGGAACGGTCAGCGTAATTTTCAAATCGCTCGGGCGGTGGCAGGGCGTTGCCCCAAGCGAAGCGTAGTTGTTTGCCGTCGGCGCTCTGTTCCGGTGGCAGCTTCCTTGCACTCCAAGCCCACTCTGCCTCGGTGGGCAGACGGTAGCCTTTGGCTGCGGGGTTTTGGCCAACTACTTTGCTGAATTCCATCAGGTAAAAAGGCGCAAGTCCATCCTCTTCCGATAACCAATTGCAGTACGCGGCTGCTTCGTGCCAACTCACCATCACCACGGGTTGGTCATTGTCGTTAAGGTTAGTTTCTTGGTAATCGCCAGAGTCGTGGCCCGTGGCAAAAGCGCGAAACTGTTTATTGGTTACTTCATGCTCGCTGAGATAGAACAGGCGCTCAAATGTTGCGGTGCGCATGGTCTCGTTGGCGCGTCGACCTGGCTCTCGTCGTGATGCGCCTAGGTTGACCGAGTCGGCGCTGAAAAGTCTTAGGCGCTGGTTCTGGGAGGTGATTTGGATGGGTTTTAGCGCGGCTATTCGTGCTTCTTCTAGGGTAAGTAATTTAACTTTCAGCGACTGGGTAATACCTGCTTTAGGGTTGATAACCGTTTTAAAACCCGCATAGCCGTCAAGCGAGAGTGTGATTGTTTGCGCTTCAAGTGGCAGTTGTACATTTTGGTCGCCGCTGCCAATGACTTTGCCATTGATGCTGACCTCGGTGTTTTTCGGCTGTGTTTCAATGGCAACAGTGCCTTTAAGTAGTTTTAAATCTACGTGGAGTTTTCGCAGTTCACCTTTTTCCATCCGCAGGGTTCTATTCGCCCGAGCATGACCTGAATAAATGAGCCCAATGCGCTGGTTCGAATTTGATTTTAAGTCAATTTCTATTGGCGTTTGGCCGACAAATTCGCCGTTAACAATTGCCGCCGCACCAGATGGGTTAGAGGTGATATTGACCTGAGCGTCTGCTTGAATCAGTTGAGCCAAGTCTAAGGTTTGGGGTTGGCCTGCTTGAGCGAATAACCGTTGGCTATACGCTTTATAGCCGGGCTTGCGTACTTTTATGCCGCGTTCTCCCGCCAAAGCTTGAACGCTTGCGGGGGTTGTTAGTCCGGTGTTTTCGTCGTCTAACCAGATCTCAGCGCCAGCTGGTGAGCTGGTCACCATGATATCTGCCCAACCAGGTTTAAGGCTGATGTTGAGTTTCTGCGTCTGTTTTTTGCCAACAATACGTATTGTTTTTTGGCTGCTCAGGTAGCGCGGGTCCGAGGCTGCAATAACGTGTTCGCCCGGGCTTAACTCGATTGGCTGGCTTGGGTCGGCGATCTCTTCACCGTCAATGCTAATTTTGGCGTGGACTGGATCGAGGTCCAATTTAAGCAGGCCAGGCAGGGGGGTAAAAGCAAAAGTCAGCCGCTGGTTCTTGTCTTCTCCCACGTTAAATTTGGTTTTCAATGCTTCGTGTAACGGAGCTTGGGCGGTTAACGTGTATTCGCCCTCGCGTAAAAGGTAGACCTCGCCTAGATTCAGGGCGATGCCACCACTGATGCTGATTGATGTGGGTAGCGGGTCTATAACTAGTTGGACGCTTTTTGAGGTAAATAAATAGCCGAGTGTCAAAACCGCAAAAACTGCCGCAATGCCAGCAGTGATATGTAACAAACCCACTTTAGCGACAGCGGTTTGTCCTGAGCTTGGGGCAAACTGGGTTGCCTGTATAGGCGAGCGTTGTGGGTCGAGTTTGTTCATATCAGCGAATTGTTTCCCTACAGAGCACTTCAATAGGCTCGATGCCGGGCAGTACGGTTACTGTGAGAAAAATGTCTCTGCAGCCGCTTGCGCTGCCTCTGATGGTATATTCGCCAGGCCTGAGCGACAGCACTTTGCTTTGAAATACACCCAGCTTGCCAATATTTGATAGAACAATTTCAGTGAAATTATCGGACAGTAGCGTGACGAGAACTGGGTCGCGATACAGGGTCAAGGTTTGGCTCACTGAGTCTATTAGTGCGTTTAGGCGTGGACCCTTATATTTAAGAGTTTGGGCCTCCTCTAACAGTTTATTGGCTTGGGCAAATAGGTTAGCGTCAGAGAGTTTGCTGGGTTGAGTGCTGATACGTGTCAGTACTTTTTCTGTGCGCGCATGGGCTTGGGCCAGTTGTCTGCCGTTCTTGGCTAACTGTATGTTGTCATCCAGAGTCAAAATAGCGTCGTAAGCGGTAACAGCCTGAGACCATTGCTCGTTAGCTAAGTGTTCTTTTGCAATGCGCTCGTTGTGTAGGATGATGGCGACATCGTTGCGCTGACTGACTTGTTCTAGGCCAGCAAGGGCAATTGCGTTTCTGGCGTCAGTTTGCAGGGTCTTGTTAAACGTATCTCGTGCTTTGCCGAAGTCTTTTTGTTCTAGATATTTGAACCCTTGCCCAAGCAACTTACGTATTGTTTGTTTTTCTTCCGCATGTTTGGCGGCGCTAATATTCTGCTCAAGCCCGGGTGTTTGCCTATCGAGTTGCTTAACCTTTGCGTAGATGCTCAAAGCCGCTGCATATTTTTCTGTGAGTTCCAAATTACGTGCTTGTAAGAGTAGGTCCTTGATCTGTGGCAGCTGTGTAGCGCGCAGGCTCAATGCCAGCAGTTCAGGGTCTTGGGGCTTAATGATTTTAGCTGCTGCCAGTTCTACCCCAGCTGCAACCTCATCTAAAGACAGAACATGTTCCATGGCAGACCCAAGATGCTTTGCGAATTCTTGCTCTGCTTCCCTAAGTGATTTGGCCAGTTGGTCGGCGGCGGCTTTGTAGGCGTTAATGGCTTGTTCAAAATCGTCCTGAATAAAATGATTGTCGCCAATTAGGGCTTGGTCCTTGGCGGTAACAATACTTTGCTCGCCCCACGCTTGTACGTTGAATTCATCTTCTAACAGTATCTGCAATTCTACAAAACGGCCGAGTTCTGATTGCGCAGCCTCTTTAGCTTGCGCCAAAGACAACGTGCTAAATGGTGCCTCAACAGACGCCACAGGCAGCGTTTCCCCGCTGGTAGTTGTGGTTACTTGATTGGTGGTTTTCGTGCCTTGAACTTGCGGTTCAAACAAACTGCCCAGCCACAATATGAAGACGACCAGTAACAGCAAAATTCCCAGGCTAGCAGCGACAATTTTTACACCGGGCTGCTCATAGAAAGCGTTTGCGCCTCTAACCTGTGCTTTTTTGCCCTGAGACAGCGGCGGAATTGTTGGCGTTATGGGTGATCGCGGGGCGGTACTCAATGCAAACTCACTTAGGTACATCCGCGCTTTCGGGGTTCTTGGGGCGGTCGCTTTGGACATTACTTTGCAGATTCAGATCTTCCATGTAAAGGCGTTGCAGGATGCCCCTAAGCTGATCGTATTGTTCGTCCACACCGCCGCTCAATCTTACTGTTTGATTTTCTAGGTCAATGGTCGTAGGCACCAGTTCCGCTTCAGCGGCACTGCCGACTTCTCTTAGTTTGTCTGCAAACTGCTCTGCTTCCTGGCGCTTTCTGATGCCGCTGATAATGAGTGTCGCGCCCGCACCAACACCTGCCACGCCGCTTGCGTCGACGTAGGCATTGTCACTTCCATAGATGCTGCCCACGCTTGCTAGAATGGCTGCGGTGCCTCCAATTATTCGTTGTTTGGACTTTGCTCTGAGTTCTTTGTATTCGATGGCGTCGTTATAAGTTGCTTTGCGCCAATTGTTGTAGACCGGATATACCTGTCGATGAAAATTGGCGTAGTACTCGTCCAGCGTGTCTATAAATAAGTACTCGCGCTCTCGCACTTGCCTGACTCTCGCGAGTTGCGGGTCGTTTTCTGCCGGTAGGCGGTTAACTTGGTATTCGCCGTTTTCGTTAATGGCAATATGTTGGCTGAAAGCGTCTGGCGAAAATGCCTTGGCAAATTTGAGTTCCGCCGTTGCGCGAATGTTTGTGATTTCTTTCTCTGACAGCCCTTGTCTGTAGTGCAGCAAGTCATTGGCAAAATCTTTGTAGACGCGTTGAAATGGATCTCGGTCACGCGCGGTACTAGCCTCATAGCCATATTTGCTTGCGAGGGTTGTATATTCGTTGGTAAACCATTCTTTGCCCGTGGCGTCTCTTGCTGTTAGCGACAAAATCAGTTCTTCGCCGGTGGAGGCAATGATTTTTCCTGAAACTGTTAGGTCTACGGCGTCGCTGGGGCGGGGGACAACTCTGACTGCACCCCAGTTGCCCGTTGACTGAAGTAGATTTTTAGTGATGTAGGGCATGTACTGAGCTTCGGCTTGCCTGATTTCTGGCAAAATAATTTGTTCTACACGCTCGTCGTAATCTTCTGGCACATTGGGATCGAATACGGCAATGCCAATGTCTAAGAGCTGACTCTCACTTTGCTCAAATGCAATTTGCTCAGGGGGCGTGTTGTCAACTTCGCGGACAACTTGGGTGCCGCAACCGTATAGGAGCAAGCCAATAATTCCCCACAGCAGCAAAGTTGCTAATCTACTGTGGAGAGTAGCGAGCGTTGCATGGTTGGCATTTGCGCTATGTTGCTGACGGATATCCATTTCTCAATTTGTTTATTAGTTACTGTTGCGAAAAGCTAGCTCGAGCTAACCTTTTTTATACCGTTGATATTCTGCCCAGAGTTTTTCTTTCAGTTCTGGGTCGCGCTCCTGCAGCGCAGCTTCGCGCAGTTGTCTGGCAATAATGTCGTCATCTTTGGCGTCGGGTATATCCGCGGGCAGAGATTCGTTGCCCCTGCGCGGAGGCGGTGGGCGATTTGGAATGCGCGCTCTTGGCTGTTGGCTGCGAGACTCAGTATTTGCGTCGCTACTCTCTGCGCCATTTTGTTCACTTCCCTGTGGTAAGCCCGGTCCGCTGGCACCAGCGGGCGTCGGAGTATTGTCTGCGGATTTTTTCAATGCGCCGCGTTCAGCCAGAATTTCGCCGTCGAAATCTTCTAATGCACCTTTGAGTGCCTCTTCAGCGGCAGATTTGCTGCTGCCGGAGCCGTCCGCGGGTGAATCGCCGCTGGCGGTATTTTCACCGCCGCCGGCACCGCCATTGCTGTCTTCGTTACTTGTTTGCCAGTCATCTGCTGGCCCACCTTCTAGATCTTCTAACCAGCCCGGTTCTCCGCTGGGACCTGAGGTGCCATCTTCTGAGGATTCGCTGCCTGGCGGTTGCGGGTTACTCGGGGGTTCCCCTTGCGATCCAGGTTCTCCGGGAGGTGATGGCAGTCCAGGAGGCGATGGCAAGCCCGGAGGTGAAGGCAAGCCCGGTGGCGACGGCAGCCCAGGAGGGGACGGTAACCCCTGTGGGGACGGCGACGAGGGTGGGCCAGAAGGCGAGGGCGGTGTTGGCAAGCTTGACGACGGGCTTGAAGGACTTTGTTGCGACGGCGTATTTGGTCTGGGCAAGTTCTGGGGTAGCTGAGTAATGGGCGCGCAGGCCTGAACAAATCCTAGGCAGGCAATGACCAGTCCTAAGCGGCGTGTATGTGCTCGGACTTTGCTAAAGAGCGGCTTTAGCATCTGTGACTTACCTTTTTCTGCTTCGTTTTTAGGCGTTATTGGCATTCGCTGACTCGATGATTGTGCCTCTGAAATTTGCTGCACTTTTCTGTTTGTCGTTTTCGTCATTTGCTGGCTGATCTGCTTGTTGTTCTTGTTCTTGTTCTTGTTCTAGCTCTAGGTCTGGTACTGGCGCAGGTTCTGTCTCAGGGTCAGTTTGTTGTTCAAGCGCTTCCTGCTCTTTGGCGCGCGCTTTGCGACTAGGAAAGTAGGGGTAGGTATGAACATATCTATGAGCCGGGGTTACGGTGGCCTCACCCTCAACCATTGCCGGTCTGTAGATTGCTTGCCGTATGCTGCGTCGCGCATGGAATTCTATTGCGTCATTCGGCTCGTAGGCGATGGTTTCTAAACCGCGAATCCGGCCATTTTTTTGGATAGAAAACTCTAACGTAATGCTGCCAGTTTCCATAGGAAGGCGGTCTGCGGCAGGTGGGGGCTTAAGATTTTGCGGGGCCGGTAAGTACAACAACTCTGGGAGGCTCAAGTCAATTTTAAGTTCCGTGGGGAACTGGGCTTGCTGTCGGTGAATTTCCGAGTACAAGGTACGTGCCCTCTTTTGGTTGCTAAAGAGCAGGTGCCAATCTGCTAAGTCTAGTAGCGCTTGGTTAACCAGTGCTTGATCATTTTGGACAACCTTCGGGTCCGGGTTTTCGTCCCTAAAACTTAAAGCGCTTTGGCGGATTTTGACAATATTTTGCAACGCGCGTTCGCCCGCAGGGAAGTTGTTAATGGTCAGATATTCGGTGCTGTATTCTAGATTACGGGTGTTTTCGGGCTTGCGCCCTAGTTCATCAGCACGGCGTTCTTGCGAGTACAATGGCGGGAAACGCTCCATTCTATAAGAGCTAGCGGTGCCTTTGAGAAAAGGAATCGCTGAATCAGAATTACCGAATCCATTATTTTCTAGAACCTCGTAGCCCTGTCTAAACAAAGTGCGGGCAGCCAAGAAGTTGTAGGTGTCGAGGTAAAAATCACCCAAACGCTGCATGCCCGCAAGCAATTCTCTTCTAGTTGAGCGATTTGAAAGCACTTGGAACGCATATTCTTCACGCTGTTGGGCGTTGCGCAAGTCGCTCATGGCTACGTATGCGTCAGCTTGTAGGTAAACGAGTGGCACCTGTTCGGGGGCAAATAGTCCCGAATTTATCCGTGTTAGGTGAATGGCGCGGTCAAAGGTTTCAACTGCTTGCATATAGTCTTGGGTGGCCATCTGCGCTTTGCCAAGAAGGCTCAGCGGTTGGATCAGCTCCGGCGCATAACGGCCTTGGCTGTCTTCAATATCAAGAATAAGTTGTTCAAGGGCGTCGCTGGCCTCGCGAATTTCAGATTGGCTGATTTGGGCTTCTAAGAACTGATAAAGGTCTTGGGTTTCTAAATCGTTGGAGGGTTGGGAGAGTTGTGCCGCATGCGTGTTAAATGTCGCTGAACATAAGGCTGCAATCACCAGTGTAGCGAGCATAAATAGGTGTGTCCGGGTACTAACAGCATTAGCAAAAAAAACCAATTCGGCGTCATTTGTCGCCGACTTGCTTACCTTATTGATATCTTTCGTTCTACCGAAATTCGACATTGGTGTTCTCAGTCTATAGTAGCCATTTAGTAAATTTGCTTCTCTTATATTTCTCAAAACGCTCTTTAAAATGTATCTGCGCTGGAGGCTTGTGCTTAAGCTTTTTCACTGTCCACTCAAAATGTTCACCTGAGTGTGTGTTGGCATATTGGGGCTGTCAAGGGCCGATAGGACGGGTGGTGCAAACGATACAATTATTGACCTTACTGTAATTTGAACGGTATCTCGCTTACCATGGTTGGTCGGAGGCTTAGCATAAGTTTTGGCCTTTTTTGCCCTATTGATGCTGCTTTTGCTGGAGGTGTTTTGGAATTTGACGAGGCGTTGGATACAAGTGGCTTAGTATGCCCAGAACCACTGATGTTGGTGCGTAATGCCGTGCGCAAATTAGCAGGCAGCGAGGTGTTGCGCATTATCGCTACAGATCCGACCACCGAGCGTGACTTTCAGCACTTTTGCCAGTTTATGGGGCATTCGCTGCTGAATAGCGAACAAGCGGTAGATGCTTCTGGACAAATTGTTTTCTCTTACTGGATTCAGAAGAAGGCGGCTTAGGATGTTGAATAGGCCCGTTTTGGTTAATTTCTTGTGAGCAACATGCTTACAGCTGAAGCTTTTGCTACCACGGATTCTGTTGCAGAAGGAAGTAGTGAAGAAAGTACTGAAAAAAGCGCGGCTAAAATTATAGCGGTATTCAACCAATGTTTTGCGCAGTCCTACAGAGTAGAGATGCGTGGCGGCGCGGACGAGCCTTTGTATGTGCCCGCAACGATAGATAAGCCCGCCGAACTCATTTTTCGTGAAGATTTTCCAGCGTCGGCCCTACATGAAGCTGCGCATTGGTGCATTGCTGGTGAGCAGCGCCGCCAGAGAGCGGACTTCGCCTACTCTTATATTGCTGGGCCGCGCAGTGATGCAGAGCAAGCGCTTTTCTTTGCTGCAGAACTGCGCACCCAATCCCTAGAATCTGTTTTTGCGCACGCTGCGAATGTGATCTTCAACCCCAGTGCAGATAACTTAAATTGTGACGTTTCTGCTTTTGCCGGCGCTATTGCAGGATACAGAGCAAAAACAGAGCGTTGGTTGAAAGCGCCTGCGGGTATGCGCGCTATGCAGTTCTGTCTAGCCCTTGCTGTGCTCAAACAGGGTGGATCTAGCAATGGATAGTGTGGACTGCATTGTGATTGGCGCTGGCGCCGTTGGCCTCGCGGTGGCGGCACGGCTGGCCGAGGCAGGTCGCGAAGTGATTGTGCTGGAACAGCATGATTTGATCGGCAGCGAAACAAGCTCGCGTAATTCAGAAGTCATTCACGCGGGGATTTACTATCCAGAAAATAGCCTCAAAGCATTGCTTTGTGTGCGTGGTCGAGAAATGCTCTACGCGCATTGTCAGCAGTTTGCGGTGCCATATAGGCAGTGTGGCAAGGTCATTGTCGCCGCACATGAATCTCAGCGCGACATAGTTGCCGGGTATCAGGATCAGGCTAAGCGTAATGGCGTTGATGACCTTTATTGGATTTCCCAAGACGAGCTGAGTGAACTGGAACCTGAAGTTGTGGGTGTAGGTGGCGTGGTTTCACCTTCAACGGGCATAATCGATTCACATGCCTATATGCTGAGTTTGCAAGGCATTATTGAAAAGCACGGCGGGATGGTTGCGCTCAATACCAAAGTGCTGAGTATTCAATCTGGCGGGAAGCTTGCGGGCCAGAAGAGCATTGTGCGTACTGAAGATTTAGACATTGCGGGGCAATGGGTAATTAATTGCGCCGGGCTTTGGGCACCCCAACTTGCCACAGATACGCCAGGCGGGCCAAGGGCCTATTATGCCAAGGGCCACTATTATTCCTATTCTGGCGCTCAACCTTTCTCACGGTTGGTTTACCCCATCGCAGAGGCGGGTGGTTTGGGTGTACATGTGACTTTGGATTTAGCTGGACAAGTGAAATTTGGTCCCGACGTGCGCTGGATTGAGGGTAAAGACTATAGTTTTGACGAATCCCATAAACAGGACTTTGTAGCGGCTATTCAGGCTTACTTTCCAAATTTGGATCCTGAACGTTTGCATCCAAGTTACACCGGTATTCGCCCCAAAATATCTGGGCCCGGTATTGTCGCAGCAGATTTCATGCTGCACACCCCGGCTCAGCATGGCGTTTTTGGGCGCATTAATCTGCTGGGCATAGAGTCCCCGGGTTTAACGGCATCGCTTGCCATTGCTGAGCAAGTTGAAAAAGTTGCGCGCGGGTGAGCCGGTGATGCAAACCACGTTACGTATCGGTTTATTACTTAATCCTCTCGCCGGGATAGGTGGCGCGGTGGGATTGAAAGGCAGTGATGGCCCAGAGCTTCAAACGTTGGCGAAGCAGCGCTCTGGGAAGCCTCAAGCAGCTATGCGTACCCAGGTGTTTTTACAGCAATTGAAAACTTTGCTAGGACCCAAAGCAGACCAGATTCAATGGTTTACCTGGGCAGAGGAAATGGGTGCATCCGCGCTCGCGCAGGAGGGTCTTGGGGCTCAGGTACTCGGGCGCAGTGAGGAGCCCAGTTCGGGCCACGACAGCCAAGTTGCAGCAAGCGTGCTAAGTGCGAAGGGCGTCGACATTCTGGTTTTTGCTGGCGGTGACGGCACTGCCCGAGATGTGTTACGTGGCGTTAACGCCGAGACTACAGTTTTAGGGCTGCCGTCTGGTGTAAAGATGCACAGCGGTGTGTTTGCTATCAGCCCTGCAGCTGCAGCGGAAGTTATAGCGGCGCTTGCAGTGGGTGGGCTGGTTGGCCGCATGGCGCGTGAAGTTCGTGACTATGTGCCCATCAATAAATCCAAAGGCGAAGATTCTTTGCACGCGCCGCGAGCAGTAGGGACTCAGCACTTTGGCGATCTTTGGGTGCCTGAATCTTCCGGCTTTCTGCAGCAAATGAAAGTCGGAGGCATGGAGGATGAGTCCATGGTGGTGGCTGAAATCACTAACTTCATGTTGGATAAATTTGGTGCAGGTCAAGAGCTAGCCTATATCTTTGGCCCGGGCAGCACTTGCTTGTCTATAAAACAAGCATTCGGCATTGAGGGCACATTGCTGGGCTGCGATGTACTGTTGCCTGGAGGCGTAATTTTGCAGGACCAGACTGCGGCTGATTTACTGGCGTTGAGCCAAGAGCAGCGCCTGCACTTAGTCATGAGTTTTACGCGCAACCAAGGGTTTTTGTTTGGTCGCGGCAACCAACAAATAACGGCCGAGCTCATAAGACAGTTACACGAGCCGGATGACATCACAATAGTGGGATCTCGGACGAAGCTGGCCAGTCTGGATGGCCGGCCCTTGTTGGTAGATACCGGTGATGCTCAGTTGGACAAAGAATTGTCCCGGGTCTATCCCATACTCACTGGCTACGATGAGTTTTTGCTTTACCGCGTAGCGCTAGATTTCTCCACGCTCAGCTAGCGCTGGTTTTGATCGCCACCTGCTAAGGCGGCTCGCCAGCTCTTACTACCAGCCGTTTCCCCTGGTTAGTGGTAAGCCTGTCCGGCTGTGACCCATTCGCGAATGCGTCCTAAAGTACTGTTTAAAATCCACTCTAAACGCCGTCCAGATTCTTCTAAACTTCGTCAAAAATTGGGCTAAAGTTCCACCCGCGTTTTATTGGCGATAAGTGTCGAGGAAATTTTCTAAGCGATTTAGCGCTTCATGTAGGTGCTCTACGTGGGGCAAAAACACTACCCTGAAATGATCTGGCTTTTTCCAATTGAATCCCGTGCCTTGCACAAGTAGGACTTTCTTTGCCAGTAAAAAGTCTAGGACAAATTTCTCGTCGTCGACGATATTGAACTTAGCTGTATCGATTTTGGGGAAGAGATATAGTGCACCCTTGGGTTTGACGCAGGAAATGCCGTCTATCTCATTGAGTCTCTGCCAAGCGACATTTCTTTGTTCATAAAGACGCCCGCCCGGTTGCGTGAGTTCGTTAATGCTCTGGTAGCCGCCCAGGGCGGTTTGAATGGCATGTTGTGTAGGCACGTTGGAGCAAAGGCGCATTGAGGCAAGAATATCTAATCCATCTATGTAGTCTTTGGCTCGGTCTTTGTCGCCACTCACCACCATCCAACCCGTTCTAAAACCCGCAACTCGATAAGACTTCGAAAGACCGCTGAAGGTCAAAAAGAGCAGATCGTCTGCGAGTGAGGCCAGGGGAATGTACTCTTCTTCGTCATAGAGGATCTTGTCGTAGATCTCATCTGCGAAAACCACTAGGTCATTGGCTCGTGCAATGTCTACTAGGCTCAAAAGCATTTCGCGTTGATAAACGGCCCCAGTGGGGTTATTTGGGTTAATGACCACAATTCCGCGAGTATTTGGCGTTATTTTGCTGCGAATATCTTCTAGATCTGGTTGCCATTGATCTTCTTCGTCGCACAAGTAGTGGACTGGCGTGCCACCGCAAAGGTTTACCGCCGCGCTCCACAAGGGAAAGTCTGGGCTAGGCACCAATATTTCATCGCCATTATTGACCATGGCCTGCATGGACATAACGACAAGTTCGGAAACGCCATTGCCAATGTATATGTCTTCAACATCCACACCGTCAATTTGCACTTGCTGGCAGTATTGCATAACCGCTTTGCGGGCTGAAAACAGGCCCTTAGAGTCGCAATAACCTTGAGAGTTTGGAATGTTGCGAACAACGTCACGGAGTATTTCCTCTGGCGCATTGAAGCCCCAGGGCGCCGGATTGCCAATATTCAGTTTTAGAACATTATTGCCCTCGGCTTCAAGCTGGTCTGCCGCTTTTAAAATGGGTCCGCGAATGTCATAGCAAACATCTTCAAGCTTTGCTGACTTGACTATTGGGCGTTTGCTGGCTGGTTCACTGTGGACTGTTTGATCTGTAATCACGCGGCTCATTTGCTTTCCTATTAAGCTCAGTCGGTAAAAGTGTCCGATGTAGGCTAGTCTAAGGCGATGGCTTTAGCTTAGCATTAACAAAGTGGATTATTTTGGAGATTCCTGTGAGTGATATTGAAAATAAAGACAAAGTGACCAAGACCGAGGAAGAGTGGCGCCAGATGTTGTCGGCTGAGGAATTTGAGGTCACTCGTCGAGCCGGTACCGAAAGACCGTTCACTGGTGTCTATTGGAACGAAGAACGCGACGGCAAATATATGTGTAAATGCTGCGACAGCGAGCTGTTTGATTCCAGCACTAAGTTTGATGCAGGGTGTGGCTGGCCGAGTTTTTATGCGCCATTGGAAAGCGATTCGGTGATTAATCGTGAGGACAATACGCTTGGCATGCGACGTATCGAGGTGCTGTGCGCCAAGTGCGATGCGCACTTGGGGCATGTGTTTCCAGATGGCCCACAGCCAACTGGCTTACGTTATTGTATGAACTCGGCTTCGCTGAACCTTGAGTTGAGTTAACGCTGAGAGATTGGGGAGAGCTGCGAGTAGATAACAATTTGCTCGCAATTTACGAGTTAAAAGATTAATCCGCGCCTGTTGAGATGGCGCACGCGAACGGGAGAGGGAAATTATGAGTCCAGCAGAGATTGCAGCGGAAAACCCGCAAAAGATTGCCTACATTATGGCTGAGACAGGTGAGACGGTTACTTATTCGGAGCTTGAGGCTGCAGCTAACCAGGGCGCTCAATTGCTGCGCTCTCTGGGGTTGCAGCGAGGCGATCACATAGCGATTTTGCTGGAAAATCATCCGCGCTTTTTTCAAATTTGTTGGGCAGCCCAGCGCGCCGGCATTTACTACACTGCCATCAGCTGGCGTCTGCAACAGCAGGAAGTCGAGTACATTGTTAACAACTGCGAAGCCAGAGTGTTTATCACCTCGATAGAACGCAAAGAGGTTGTACAGCCATTGTTAGACAAGATGGCCTGCGTAGAAAAAAGCTATATGTTAGACGGTGTGGTGGACGGATTTGAGTCTTGGGAAGAAGCTCTAGCAGGGATGCCCTCTACGGAGATCGCTGATCAAAGCGAGGGCGCGCCAATGCTTTATTCTTCGGGCACTACGGGTTATCCCAAAGGGGTTAAACGGCCCTTACCTGAGCAAGATTATGGCGTAGAGGTAGATTTAAATTTACTGCGGGTGCTCTATGGTGCCAATGACGACTCTATTTACTTGTCACCTGCGCCTTTGTACCACGCAGCCCCACTGGCATTTACTATGGGTTGTTTGCGCTCAGGCACAACAGTGGTTGTGATGGCGCATTTTGAGGCGGAGTTTGCTTTAGAGTGTATTGAAAATTACCGCATTACCCACAGCCAATGGGTGCCAACAATGTTTGTACGCATGCTTAAGCTGCCGGAAGAGGTGCGCCTAAAATATGACGTGAGCAGCTTGCGCTGCGCCATTCATGCTGCGGCACCTTGCCCGATTCCAATTAAGGAAAAGATGATTGATTGGTGGGGTCCGGTGATTTACGAATACTATGCCGGTACTGAAGGTAACGGTTTTGTACAGCTTAACTCTGAAGAGTGGTTGGCACATAAAGGCTCAGTAGGTAAGCCTTTAACCTGTGAAATCCATATTTGTGATGAGCATGGGGAAGAGGTACCTGCGGGAGAATCTGGCGCTATTTATATGAGTGGCGGCGGTACATTTGAATATTATAAAGACGATGATAAAACGGCTGACTCGCGCCACGCTCAAGGTTGGTCCACATTAGGCGACGTCGGTTATTTAGACGACGACGGATTTTTGTACCTGACGGATCGTAAGCATTTCATGATTATTTCTGGGGGTGTGAATATTTATCCTCAAGAGGCTGAGAATGTTCTGATCAACCATGACAAGGTGATGGACGTTGCTGTGTTTGGTGTGCCAAACGCGGACTTTGGTGAGGAAGTGAAGGGCGTGGTGCAGTTGGCCGATCCTAGCTTGGCCAGTCCTCTGTTGGAGGTGGAACTGCTGGACTACTGCCGTGAGTATCTTTCCCACATTAAGTGTCCGCGAAGCATAGACTTTAGAGACGAGTTGCCACGGCATCCAACAGGAAAGTTGTATAAGCGACTGCTTAAAGATGAGTATTGGGCTAAAGCTGGCGCGTAAGTTTTGAAACTTTGCAAGGTTATAAAAGTTGTAATAAAGCTGGGGTCCTAGTCGGCCTCGGCAGGCCTACCCGCTACTGATTGAGTGTCAGTCAGTAGCGCAGCTCTCTCCCGAGCAGAAGCTAAAAGCTGCTGAAACGTCTACTGGCTTCTTAATAGATTCGCTGGCGAGTATTGGTCCGTTAGCGGGCGCTTGCTCTCGTCCCAGTCAGTCGGTGCATTTATCGTTTTCAAAATATCTTTTGCTAGGCGTTTTATCGGCACCGCGTAGGGTGACAATATAGGGGTTAGCGCGTCTGCCTGGGCCAGTAACAAGTCTTTGGAAATAGGTCTTCTTTGTTTTGGGTTGAGTGCGCCCTGCGGTACGATCACAACCCGATTACCTGAGTCGCGGCCCTTAAGGTTGATGAAGTTGCCGAATACTTCTTTATAGGTATTTGACTCATGCGCATACAGGTCACTGGATGCAAATGTGTTAGCCACTAATACGCCGTCTGGGGTCAGTAGGCTTTGCACCTCTGTTAAAAATTCCTGGGTCATCAGGTGCTCGGGAATATAGTCTCCGTTGAACGCGTCCAAAATAATCAGGTCGAATTGCTGTTTTTGCAATGCGGCACGTTTGGCAAATACTCGGGCATCTTGTTGGATGATTGTGTTGTTCGCTGTTTCCGTAAAGTTAAAAAAGCGCTTAGCCACGCCGATTACCGCTGGATCTATTTCTACGGTTTGTATTTCGGCTTCAGGGAATATTTCTGTGAGTGCGACAGGCAGAGTGCCACCGCCTAAGCCAACAATCATAATATGCTTTGGATTTGGGTTGAATAAAAGTCCAGACATGGCCATGCGCGTATAAGCAAATACCATGCGTTGTGGATTCTTTACGTCCATGCAGCTCTGGCTGCTGTCGGCTCTTTTTAGGGTGAAGTTTAAGCACAGCAAATCGCGTTGTTGCTGCACTAAGATACTTGTATACAAAGAGCGCTCTTCGTGGATAACGGTCTTGCCAGCGGCTAAGACTGAAGGTGCCACGCTGGTTACTAAGAGCGTGGTAAGGAGCGCCCAGAACGATTTCAATGGTTGAGCAAAGCGTTTATCCGCCGGTATGTGTATCGAACTGGGTTTTAATAAGCTCATGGTGTCTCTTTTGGTAAGGAAGGCTGGTGGTAACAGCGGTGGAAATCCTATGCGCCAGGCGAAGGGTTCGCTGCGGAATTTTTGCTTGCGCCTAACTGGCCGGGCGCAAAGAACCAAGCAATAAGACCAATGCTGAGTAGTATTAGTGTGAGTATTGTGATGATTGTGTCTACCTCGAACCAAAGTACGAAATAAAAGGAAGTGACCAGTGTGCCTATCGCGCTACCAAGGGTGGACGTGAAGTACAGGGCGCCGGCAACCTTGCCGCTTTCTTCCACATTGTCTACCAGTAGTCGCACGGAGTAGGGGCTGATCATGCCTAAGATGATGGTTGGCACCATGAATAGAAAAGCAGCTGCCGTGAGCGAGCCATAACGAGGGTCTTCTATCTGCAGAAAGATGAACTCCATGACGGGCTGGGCATATAAAATCATTGGATATAGGAAGATTGCGCTAATGGCAAAGATGCCAGCAAATTTTCTTGGTGAAGGGTTTTTTACCGACAAACGCCCACCCAGCAGGTAGCCGATAGCCAGCGACAGCATGAATATGGTGATGATGCTGCCCCACACATAGACGCCGCTACCGAAATACGGTGCCAGTATGCGCCCGCCTAATAGCTCGAAGGACATGATGATGAAGCCGCCGCAAAAGGCGAGTAAGTGGATGATTGGAATCATTTTTTAATTATGCCCGCCTAATGGGAGTGGAGGTGAAATTACTAGCAAACGGTAGCGCTTTAGCGACGTTCGACATCCTCGGTGGCTGCGCCGCTGTCTTTCCAGCCTCGGTAACCATCGCCAATGTGGCATACACGCTCTAGCCCCATGTCTTGTACCGCCTTGGTGGCCAGGGCCGAACGCCAACCACTTTGGCAATAAAAAATGATCCGTTTGCCAGAAGCAAATGCTTCCTTGTGATAGGGCGACGTTGGGTCTACCCAAAATTCCAGCATGCCTCGAGGTGCGTGGAGTGCGTTGGGTATTTTACCTTCTCGTTCTAATTCTCTGGGGTCACGAAGGTCAACAAACATGGCGTCGTCGTCTTCAAGAAAGTTTTCAGCATCTTCGATTTCCAGTGTCTCGACTTCTGCCAAGGCATTGTCTATTAATTGTTTGTGGGAGACTTTCAACATGGTGGTACCTTTCTTCTGTCTAACGTTTTGTTTAGCAAATCAGCTAACGTTTTGGGATAGGGCTGGCCGCTTAATGAGGCGATCGGCGCTAATGTTAAGGTTTATTTTGATGGTGGGCTAAGCCTTTTTGCTTCTAGGTCCTAAATCTAAGCTTTAGATCTAGGACCTAAATCTATAAAGCTTGATCTAGAGCAAACTTAGCCTCTTTAGACTACTTACCCTGCCAGTTAGGCGCGCGCTTCTCAGAAAAAGCTTTTGGCCCTTCGATAAAGTCTTGGCTACCGACCATTTCCATAACCGAATCGTATTTGCCTTCCATTGCGTCTTGTAGCGAAGCACTGTCCAAACTCTTGTAAACAACGTCCTTGCTGGCGCGGATAGACAGTGGCGCGCACTCACAAATCATCTTCGCCCAACGTTGAGCTGCATCCATAAGGTCGTCGTGTGGGACTACTTCGTTAACAAACCCCAATTGCTGTCCTTCTTCAGGGCTCACGTGGCGGCCAGTTAGAATCATACCTAACGCGCGCTTGGGTCCTATTTGTCTAGGCAGACGGTTTAGGCCACCGGCGAGTGCCGCAAGTCCAACTTTGGGTTCTGGTAGGGCAAATTTGGCATTCTCTGAAGCAATGATTAGGTCGCAGGCTAGGGCGATTTCAAAGCCGCCGCCCATTGCAACACCGTTGACCGCCGCGATAACGGGCTTTGTCATGTCAAAGCGTGAGGTGAGGCCGCCAAAGCCGCGTGGTGTAGGTACGCGCTTGCCGCCTTCTGCTTGATAGCGTAAGTCGTTGCCAGCGCTGAAGCCCCGGCCTTCACCGGTAATGATTGCAACCCAAAGGTCATCGTCAGCAGCAAAGTCATCAAAAACCTGTCCAAGCTCTGCATTGGCTAGGGGGTGCAGCGCATTGAGTCTGTCAGGACGATTAATCCTCACGGTCATTATGTGGTTGGCTTTCTCTACGATTGAATATTCGCCCATGGTTCTCTCCAGGTTACTTTTTGTGGGTAATTTGGTTGCAGTAGACTTTAACCGAACAGCGACTGGTGTGAACAGTCGTTAAATTTCTCAAGGCTTGGGTTATCGCCCAAGCGAATCTCTGTGAGGCTGCAGTTGTCGAATCGGTATTGCATCCAAGCTCTTGGGTCTTGGTGCAAAAGTTGACCTAAGGCAACGGCCATGGCCGCGCCGTGACTGACCACCAATACAGTTTCATCTGCGCTGTGGTCATCGGCAATTTGCAGCAAACTTTCTTGCATGCGCGAGGCTACAATACCTAGGCTTTCACCCTCGGGTGGCGCCCAATCCAGGTCTTCATTGAACCGCTCTATAATGCGGTGTTCCGCGTTCAGTTTGGTGAACGCCATGTTTTCCCACTGACCGATGGACATCTCTGCTAGGCCATCGACTATTTTAGTCACGCCTTTGTAGCTCTTAGACGCCAGCGCGCCAGTATGTCGGCAGCGCTGTAGAGGGCTGGTGTAAACCGCATCCAAGGATGCTGTTTTGGCCAAAAAGCGACCAGTCAAATAGGCTTGCCAGCGACCCTTTATGGTTAAAGGGCTGTCGGTAGAACCGTGCCAGCGACCGTCTTTATTAGCGAGTATCTGACCGTGTCTTAAAAGGAGTATTCGTGGGCTCATAAAGGTCTCATTGGGTAAAGCGTTTGGCTACTAAGCAGCCGACTAAGTCACCTTCAACATTCACTGCGGTTCTGAAGGTATCTAACGGACGTTCAATCAGTAGCAGCAAACCGATGGCTTCTAATGGAATGCCAACGGCCAACATAACCATTTGCATGCCGGCCATTGAGCCCGAGGGAATGCCCGGCGCGCCCACTGAAGAAAGCATAGCGACCAAGAATATGGCGATGATGCCGGTGGTCGATAAATCAATGCCAAACATGTAAGCCAAGAATACGGCGGCAATGCCTTCAAATAGGGCTGTTCCATCCATATTTGCCGTTGCACCTAGGGGCAATACGAACGCGCACTTGGCTCGATCTACGCCGAGTTTTGACTCTGCGGTGGCCATGGACAAGGGTAAAGTTGCCGCACTGGATGAAGTGGAAAGGGCGGTGACAAGGGGCTGGGATACTGCGGCGAAGAATTTCCATGGCGATAAACCTGCTGCCCACCAAGCGATAAAGGGCAGCACAACAAGACCGTGAAACAGTGTAGCGGCGAAGACTACGCCTGCCAGTTGCGCTAAAGCGGTCACTGTGGAGAAGTCGATTTGCCCGGCCAGTTGGTAGGAGATTGCGAATAAACCCAGTGGCAGTGTGGTCAGAACCCAGCCTGCTATGCGATAGGAGGCTTGGGCCAAATCAGAGAAAATCTGGTTGATTGGCGAATCTTCTTTGATTGTCAGAGCCAAGCCCAGACCAAACAATATCGCGCCGACAAGGATGCCCAGCACGTTCATTTCTGCCAGAGCTTTGAACGGATTCACCAGCATGGCTTGGAGTAGGTTGTTCAACAATGCGGTAATTGATCCATCACCTGGGTCGATTAGCCGGGCGGATTGTGGTGTTACACCAGCGAATGCCATGGGGTCGTCCACGAGGGGTGGGAACTGGGTCCACGGGTGGAAGAAGAACACGACGATGAGGCCAATACAGATGGCGATACAGGTGGTGGTAGCGTAATAACCCAGAGTCACTGCGCCTAAACGGCCCATATTGCTGGTGTTTCTTAACTCAAGAACGCCGGCCACTAACGAAAAGAAGATCAACGGCGCAATGATCATTTTTAGCGCCGAAAAGAACGCTGTGCGCAGCAGTTCGGTAATGGTGTCCAGCCAAATGAGTTCTGGCAGGAGTGTTGCGCAAAGCCAACCAAATAGAGCGGAAGCTATGATGACCGGGGCAAACCAACGTGAATTCATGACCTGAATTTCCTTAATCCGTTCTATTTAATCTAAACCATATTGTGCTTAGACTGGTCGGCATGTGCCAGTCCAATTGCGCGCAGATTTTGCGCAGCAAGGGGGCTTGAAAACGCTTTATTATTCACCCTTTCATTCCACTTATTAGTTTTCTTCCAAGGACAAGAGTTTGCTCAACCCAAAAAGAAACCGCTTGGTATTTATTCTGGCAGTAACAGCAGCGATTGGGGTGGGCGCTTGCAGCCCCGAGCCGGGTTACCAATCTATTCAGGGTGCCACCATGGGCACCTATTACAGGGTGCAGTACAAAAGTGAGGGCGAATGCGTCTCCAGCCAGGCAGAGGTTGATGCGCTGCTGTTGGCTTTCAACCAAAGCTTATCAACGTATATCGAAGACTCAGAAATAACGATATTTAACAATGACTTAGGTTTAGGCTTTGCTCCGGTAAGCCATAAGTTTGGCAGTGTTCTAGAAGCGGCTACCACGGTTTGGGATCAATCTGACGGCGCCTTCGATGTGACCGTTGGCCCGCTTGTAAACTTATGGGGATTTGGACCAACTGACTCAGATGACTTTCCTTCAAGTGCTGCTCAAGCTGCTGCCTTTGCTTCTGTAGGGATGCAAAACCTTGCGCTGCAGCGCACGTATGAGGGAGCCACCGAAGTATTCAGTGTGCGTAAAAATGTGCCGGGTCTCTATTTGGATTTTTCTGCTTTGGCTAAAGGCCTAGGAGTGGATGAGGTCGCTCAGTCATTGGCAGCGCTGGGCTGTGATGACTTTATGGTAGACATTGGCGGTGAGGTCCGCACTCGGGGGTTGAGCGCGAAGGCTAGGCCCTGGCGTATTGGCATAGAAGCACCAGACGCTACTCGGCGGGGTATCATTCAGCGGGTGCTGCAATTGTCGAACCAGAGCGTTGCCACATCGGGGGACTATAGAAATTTCCGTGTTGTAGACGGCGTGCGAGTTGACCATGTCGTTGATCCGCGTAGCGGTAAACCCGCAGATAACTCGGTAGTTTCAGTGACCGTGGTTCATGAGCAGGCTATGTGGGCTGATGCTTATGCCACTGCGCTTATGGTGTTGGGGGCCGATGCGGGCATACAAATGGCTGAAAAATTGGGCTTGGCAGTGTTGGTGATAACAAAAACATCTGATGATCGCTTTGTTGAGCGCTATACTCCCAGCATGAAGCAGTTTTTCCTCGAGTTTCCGGAGTAAAGTATGACCACAGTGATATTTGCATTTGTTGCTATGTTGACACTCACCGCCGCCATGGCCGTTGGCGTTATTTTTGGGCGCAAGCCTATTGCCGGCACGTGTGGCGGCATGAAAGCGCTGGGTATGGAAATGGATTGTGAAATTTGCGGCGGTGATCAAGAAGTTTGTGACAGTGTGGAAGGTAACGCACCTACAAAGAAATCTGTGGACGCAGAATCTCTAACTCAGCGCATTGGCAATTGAAGCGTAATTTGCACAGCAGTTTTTCTGCTTAGACCCATGAGGCAGTAATTGATGTCTCACCCCTTTTCCAATTTGACGGTATTCATAGCTATGCGCTACGCGTGGGGCAGTGGCGTCATGTCCTACGTGAGCAAGCTCGCCTTGGCGGGTTTGGTGTTGAGTATCACCGTACTGGTGTTGGTTATTTCAGTAGTTAACGGTTTTGACCGTGAGTTGCGCGACCGAGTCTTGGCGTTGTTGCCCCATGTCAGTATCAGCTCCGACCAGGGTATTCCTGCTGATCACCCCTTAATGTTGACTGAGCTGCCAGCCGCGAGCGGACTGGAAAGTTTAGCCCCCTATATTCAAAGCACAGGGCTTGTTGCCGCTAACGGTCGTATTCAGCCAGTTGAGATGACGGGGGTTGAAGCGAACAGTTATAATCGGGTCAGCCGAGTAGAAGATTATCTGCGTGCAGGAACGCTTGCCGGCTTAGAAGAGAAAAATTTCACAATTATTATTGGTGCTAAGCTGGCGCGACAACTTGAGGTTGGGATTGGCGATGACTTAGTTCTGATGCTGCCAAATGCTCAGCTTTCAATTGCTGGCGCCATCGCACGGCAGCGACGGTTTGAGATTGTAGATGTGTTTGAAAGCCAATCTCAGTTAGACGGCAGTGGTGTTTTTGTCAGTTTGCGCAGTGCCCAGTTGCTGTTGCGCATGCGCGGTGAGATTCATGGGTTTCAGGGACGTTTAACGGATTTGTTTGCGACCTATGATGCTCGGCAATTTTTGCAGCAGGCGGTGGCTATGGAACGGCTTACCGTGCGCACTTGGATGTCCACACACGGCAACTTATACCAGGCTGTCGCGGTACAGAAAGTCACCATGTTTATTCTCTTTTCCTTTCTAGTGGCTGTGGCGGCTTTTAATCTGGTCTCCGGGCTGATGATGATGGTTGAGCAGCGCAAATCTGATATCGCGGTGCTGAAAAGTATGGGAGCAGATAACCGCAGTCTGCTCAAGGTTTTTTGCTGCTTGGGTTTATTGTTAGGTGGCGGGGGAACCCTACTGGGTCTTGCCTTGGGCGTGTCCTTAGCGCTCTTTTTGCCTTGGTTGTATGCGCAGCTCGCCGGTGGCTTTGGCTTAGACCTAATGAGTCAGTACTTCATATCCTATTTGCCCGTGGATGTTCAGGTAGCGGATTTACTTACAGTTGGGGCTATTTCCACAGTACTCACATTGCTCGCAAGTCTTTATCCTGCATTGCAGGCAACTCGCCTTTTACCCAGTAGAATTTTAGCCAATGAATGAGCAGTCTCCATTAGCCCCTGTTTTGCAGGCAATTGACGTACGTAAGCGTTTTTATCAAGGCTCTACGGAAGTACCGGTGCTGAACGGTGTCGACTTGGCTCTTACACCCGGTGAGCGTGTTGCGATTATCGGCCGCTCGGGTTCGGGCAAAAGTAGCCTGCTGCATATTTTGGCAGGCCTAGACACCGCTGACGCAGGGCAGGTGAGCGTGGTAGGCGAAGATATGGGTGGCGCTAGCAGTGAACAACGCGCTGCTCTGCGCTGTGCGCACATGGGTTTTGTTTATCAGCAGCATCACCTGTTACCGGAATTTTCCGCTGTTGAGAATGTTGCGCTCCCCCAGCGTTTGAATCGGCTAGACAAAAATGTTGCAGAGGCGTCCAGCCGAGGAATACTCGAGGCAGTGGGGTTGGGGCACCGGTTGGCACATTTGCCGTCGGCTTTGTCCGGCGGCGAACGTCAGCGCGTTGCAGTGGCCAGGGCGTTGGCTCACCAACCCAGATTGGTTTTGGCTGACGAGCCCACTGGCAATTTAGATCAAGCCAGCGCTGTTCAACTAATGGATCTAATGGTCTCGCTAAGTGAGGCCAATGGCACTGCGTTTTTAGTGGTCACTCATGATGTTTCCATGTTGCATAGATTCCATCGAGTACTGACTTTAAACGAAGGTCGTATAGAAGCTTATTCTCAAGATGACTAAGACACCGTCCATGGGTTCTGTGAGGCTGCTACTTAGTATGTCTATGCGGCTTATTTCTCATGCGCCGAATAAATTTGCGCGCTTTGTCACCTGGGTGTCTTTAATCGGTCTGACTTTGGGCGTGACGGTTTTGACCCTTGTGGTGACCGTCATGAACGGTTTTGATTACGAGCTTCGAGACCGCTTGCTGGGTTCTATACCGCACATAACGCTTGTGGGTGACGATCATTCTGTCGCCATGCTTGAGAGTATTGAGCAGGATCAGCGCGTGGCATATGTGAGTCGATTTTATAGAGGCATTGGCGCCATTGCGCAAAGTGGCCGTGTACGCCCTGTGAGTTTAATTGGTGTAGACGCAGCAGACCCCAGTGCCCTTGGGCCGTTAGAAGACGCCATGTTGTTTGGCAGCATTACTGATTTAACTTCCGTCAAAAGCGGCGTGGTTATGGGCGAACCGCTGGCGCGCTACTTTGGCTTAGATATTGGCGATAGCTTGCTGGTTGCGGTGACCAAACCCAAGGGGGACAGCGCAGTGCTAGAAACTATGCGTTTGAACCTAGTTGGCACTTTTGAGTTGGGTGCCGACCCTGACTACTCCATGTTGATTGTCAATTTAGCGGATAAACAGACGCAAGAATGGCGCAGTTTGGGGACCTTGGGGGTACGAGTGCAGTTGTTCGACCCCATGCTTGCTGAAGACGTGGCGTCGCTGCTGGTGACTGAAAATCCAGGGCTAAAGGTATTAACTTGGCGGCAAGATTTTGGTGAGCTCTTTCAAGCGGTACAGCTAGAAAAAACTATGATGTTTGTGTTGCTCTTGTTGGTTGTGGCGATAGCGGGTTTTAATATTGTTGCCGGCCAGTTCATGATGGTCAGTGACAAACGATCAGACATCGCAATTCTCCGCACTATGGGGGCTACTCAGCGATTTATTCTGAGTTTGTTTTTGCTTCAAGGGTCAGTGATTAGCTTTTTTGGCACCGTGGCAGGGCTGATTTTAGGTCTACTGTTGGCTGAAAATATTGATCTTGTGGTAGATTCTTTGGCCTTTTTCAGTGGCAAACATTTATTGGATGGATCCTACTTTGTTACTGTGCCAACGCGAGTTTTGTACTGGGATCTAGTCTTTATTGCGGTGACCAGCGGCGCGTTGGCGTTGTGGTCCGCATGGCTGCCTGCGCGCAGCGCCAGTCAATTAGATCCTGCGCAAAACCTGCATTGAAACACCAGCGCAATTTTTCTGGCGCAGTGTTGAAAACAACGCTGCCGGGGCGCTGGTTACTTATTCCTCGCCGTGCGTCGTTTACGACGCTGACGCCACTTCTCCATAACCTTGCTGCGCCAAATAATACGGGCGGCAATATAGCCAGTGGTGCCGAGCATCCAGCCACATAGCACTGACCCTAAGAGTAACGGCCCGCTGATGGCAGCCAAGTTTTCGAACAACCATGTGAGGGTGAAATTACCCTCCAAAGCACTGGCCTCAGAGCCTAATAACCAAGCGCCGAGCTGGTAAGAAAAATAGAACATTGGTGCCATTGTGATCGGGTTTGTGATCCAAACCAGCGCAACGGATAGGGGCAGATTGGCTCTTATAGAGATGGAGATAATTGCCGCTAACAGCATCTGTGAGGGCACCGGAATAAATGCGCAAAAGAGGCCGACAAAAACGGCACTAGAGACAGAACGCCGGTTGATCTGCCACAGTTCCTTGCGCTGTAGCAGATGAGCTACAGGCTTCAGGGTGCGGTTCTCACGAAGCTTTTCAGGTTTCGGAAGAAGCTTTAGCAGCCGATCTTTTAGCATAGACAACCTATTAGTGAATTAGGGCTTGGTTCTACAATTGAACGCTAAGCATCGTTTGTGACCTCTATCCAATCCCGTGTTCGCGCCAGCACGATTGTTGTGCTGCTTGTTTTTCTGACATTTTATGTTGGGCATAGATGGACTTTGGCGCAGCAGGCTATATTAACCAATTGCGCTTTAGGTGTGGATATAAGTTTTCGCGCTAAAGTACTCACTGCGCATTATTTGCCAACAGAGCATTGGCGCTTAGCGATACTAGTCGACGATGCAGGCGAAGATAGCGGAGATGGTGCCTGCGTTGCATCCTTAAATGGTATGAAACTGCGTGTGGCTTGGAAGACCCAATTGTCTTTAGGCTCTGGTGATGTTGTGGAAGTAACAGGGCGCTTTAAGCCGCCGCGAGGAACAGCCAATCCCGGCGCATTTGACTATAGGCGCTGGCTGCTGGCGAAAGGCTATGCCGGTACCGGTTATCTGCGCGGCGGCAAGTTATTAGAGCGAGCCAGTGATAGAGCAGTCTCGGATTTTGCTACCAACAGCGCTTTGCTGCGCAGCTATGTAGCGACCACTTTGCAGCAAGCGGGATTGGTCTATCCAGAAATTTTGTCGGCATTAGTGATAGGGGAGTCCGCTGGCTTAGAGTCTAAGGATTGGGCGATTTTTCGCGCTACCGGCACCATTCACCTTATGGTTATTTCCGGGCTGCATATAGCTGTTGTTGCGTTTATGGCTTATTGGTTTTTGCAAATACCGTTGCGCCTTTTGCTAGCCTTTACCGGTACTCAAGTTGATCACCAGATCGCTTTAGGGGGTGCGCTCTTAACAACATTTGTATTTGCTGTGATCACCGGTTTGGGTGCGCCGGCTTTGCGGGTTTGTTTTATGTTGATGCTGGCGTTGGTTGCGGTGTATTGCGCTCGTAAGCCGCCGTTTTGGCATTTGCTCGCCTTGTCTTTTTGTTTGTCGCTTGTTTTTCAACCGCTGTCATTTTTTAGCCAAGGCTTTTGGCTTTCCTATTTTGCTGTGGCTGGCTTGATATTGGCCTTTAGTCCGCGATCTAATATTGTTGGTCCGGTTTTTGGTTTTTTGCTTGCCCAATGTGTGATCTTTCTTTGGCTGTCGCCTGTACTAGGGTTGTTGGTAGGCGAGGTCTCCCTGTTGTCAGTGCCTGCCAATTTACTCGCGCTACCGATTATTACAGTGATTACCTTGCCTATGCTGATTATCGGGTTAGGTCTATATTTTATTGCACCAGAGCTGGGTATTGGCTTGCTGCAATTTGCAGATTTCAGTCTTGCGCTGATATTTGCATGGCTTCAGGGTCTGCAAGCGGCGGTGCCGGAATACAATCGAAGCTTCGGTTATTTCACTGTTTTTACTGGTTTGTGCGGGGTTATTGCGGCGATTTTTATTTTTTCGCCCGTGTTGTTGGTTAAAAGGCTGGCGATGTTGTTGCCCTTTGTTCTACTTTTTCTTTTGCGCGGGAATACGCCGATATTCGCTGAATATTGTATTCAGGTGGTTGATGTGGGGCAGGGTAGCGCAGTGCTTGTTGATACTTCAGCGCACAGGCTCATTTTAGATGCAGGGCCTGTATTCAGCTCTGGTTTTGATGCGGCGATTGCCTCAGTGATTCCGACAATTCGAAGTACAGGGCAAGATCGGTTGGACAAAGTGTTAGTCAGTCATACCGATAATGATCATGCTGGAGGCATTAAATCTCTCTTAGCGCGTTATGCAACCGGCCCTGTAGTTGGGTTACAAGCGCGCTGTGAGAATGGTCGTCGTTGGCAATGGGATGGCGTGGAGTTTCTACTTGTTGTCGACCACGGTCAGAGTAATAGAAACGACAGATCTTGTACGTTGTTGATTAGCAATGAGCGGACGTCAGCTTATCTCAGCGGTGATATAGGGCAGAAGGCTGAAGCAGGCCTGTTGGCGCAGTTGCCTCGTGATATAGATTTTTTGCTGGCACCGCATCATGGTAGCGGCAGCTCTTCCTTGTATCGATTTACCCGCCACTTGTCACCGCGTTGGGTAGTGTACAGCGCAGGTTTCGCTAACCAGTATGGTCACCCGCATAAACGTACTGTAGCTCGTTATCAACTGGAAGGCGCGGTGCAGGTGGGTACTGCCGAGCAAGGCGCCCTGCGTTGGTGCTCTAGCCGGTCTCAGGAGATTTTGAGTCAGCGTCATGGTGCGCTGCGCTGGGAAAAGTTCTCTGGGCAAGGTCTGCTCGGCGGACCAAATGATTGAGCGTCTCAATCAGCTTTTCTTGTTCCTCTTGGGTTAAGAAATTGCCTATTTCCCTGCTTTCTCCGCGGTGTACGAGAGAAACGGTTTTTCGATACCAAGGGTGGATGGCGCGCTCAACATGTATTTTGGTGAAGAAGCGCTGCCAAGTCACTATTTCTGTAGGCGTTTTAACACCCGCCTCCAAGCGAATTTCCTCTCCACTGAAAGAGATGACCTCCTGCATGCTCGTTCGGCGTAGACAAAGCCAAAGGCAATAGCTGAGGACGCTCATTTCCAGGGCTGTGAAGGGCAAGATCACCCAATAACCCATGACGCTAAAGGCCGTGGCAATTCCAAACGAAACCAACATCATGAATAGGATGAAGTATTTGAACGCTCGCCAACTTAGCGATTGGTTGGGTTGCAGTGTGATGCTACCTACGAGCCCGTTTGGTGCGTGCTCGAATTCGAATTCCTCAGTCTTGATCATATTTTTGGTGAATTTTGTGGCTATTTCTCGGCGCGGTTTATGTGCGTTGAGGCTGTTATTGGTAGTAAGAGCATTACTCGGCTTTAGGATTTTCATTTACTTGCTTGAAATAGCAAGTTGTGTCCGCATTGTAGCAGTCGAGTGTGAACTGCGTGTGCAAGCCCGATGAAATTTTGCTCTTGGGTTTCGACAGCGAGGCATTAGGAGGAATTCATGGCAGATGGAAAATTTACTCAGCGTGTTGAGATGTTATTGGGCGAAGCCCATAGCTTGGTATTGTCGAGTAATCACTCGAGTATAGAACCCGTACACATTTTGCTGGCGATGCTGAATTACGAGCAATCATTGTTGGTCAAAGCGATTAATCGCCTTAGTGATGGGGGCGATTCACTAGAGGGTCTCAGGGGCCGCGCCCGTGGCGTGGTTGAGGATTTGCCAAGATTAGCCAACCCGCCGGGCGACATAGGCCTCGGCGCCAGTGCGGCAAACATCATCAACAAGGCCAGTGCATTGGCCCAAGAGCACAAAGATGCCTACGTTGCGGAAGATTGGCTGCTGCTAGCGATGCTTGAAGATGACGCCGTTGCGCGTCTTTTGACCCCTCTAGGCATTACAGAAAATGTTTTGCGTGATTACATTGTGCAGGAACGAAATGGTGAAAGTGTGACTGATAAAAATCAAGAAGAGCAGCGTGGGGCACTGGAGAAATTTACTCTAGACCTTACTGAGCGGGCGGCCGCGGGTAAGTTAGACCCAGTTATTGGTCGAGATGAAGAAATACGCAGAACCGTGCAAGTGCTGCAACGCCGAACCAAGAATAACCCCGTACTAATTGGTGCCCCTGGCGTGGGTAAAACCGCCATTGCTGAGGGCCTCGCTCAGCGCATAGTCAATGGTGAAGTGGCGGATAGCCTAAAGAACAAGAAGGTACTTTCGCTAGATTTAGGCGCATTAGTTGCGGGTGCCAAATATCGCGGTGAATTTGAGGAGCGGTTGAAGGCTGTGCTAAACGAGTTGGCCAAGCAGGAAGGCAATATCATTTTGTTTATTGATGAATTGCACACCATGGTTGGCGCAGGTAATGCGGAGGGCGCAATGGATGCTGGGAATATGCTGAAGCCAGCGTTAGCCCGCGGTGAGCTGCACTGCGTCGGCGCAACAACGTTGGATGAGTATCGTACCCACATAGAAAAAGACGCCGCATTAGAGCGTCGGTTCCAAAAAGTTTTGGTCGATGAGCCTGATCTTGAAGACACCATTGCGATATTGCGCGGCTTGAAAGAACGCTACGAAGTGCATCATGGCGTGGACATTACTGACCCTGCCATTGTGGCGGCGGCAACGCTTTCCCACCGTTATATTCCAGATCGTCAACTGCCCGACAAAGCCATTGATCTGATTGACGAGGCGGCAAGCCGCATACGTATGGAAATGGATTCTAAGCCTGAGGTTATGGATAGCCTGGATCGGCGTTTGATTCAGCTGAAAATGGAAGTTGAAGCGCTAAAAAAGGAAAGCGATAGTGCCAGCGTTAAGCGCCGCGAAGAGCTGGAGGCAGTTATTACCCAGGTGGGGACAGAATATGCGGCGCTTGAAACCGTTTGGTTGCAGGAAAAATCCTTACTTAAGGGTGCTCAAGACATAAAAGAAGAGCTTGAATCTGCGCGGCTGAGCTTTGAGGCTGCCCGGCGAGCAGGTGATTTGGCGCGGATGTCCGAGCTGCAGTACGGGGTGATTCCCGATCTGGAGCGCAAAATTGAACTGCCCGCAGATGTGGCCGAAACACAGTTGCTGCGTAATAAAGTCACCGCAGAAGAAGTGGCTGAAATTGTTGCCAAATGGACCGGTATACCGGTGGCTAAACTGGTTTCTGGTGAAAAAGAAAAACTGCTTCAGCTAGAGGCGCTCTTGGGCGAACAGGTAGTGGGTCAAAGCGCGGGTATTGAAGCGGTTAGCCAAGCGGTGCGGCGTTCGAGAGCCGGTTTGTCTGACCCTAGCAGGCCAAATGGGTCTTTCATGTTCCTCGGACCAACCGGGGTAGGTAAGACCGAATTATGTAAGGCCATGGCCCAGGTATTGTTTGATAGTGAAGAGGCGCTGATTCGGCTGGATATGTCTGAGTTTATGGAAAAGCACTCGGTTGCCCGGCTCATAGGCGCGCCTCCTGGCTACGTGGGTTATGAGCAAGGTGGTTATTTGACTGAGGCCGTTCGCCGTAGGCCTTACTCTCTGATTTTGTTGGATGAAATTGAAAAGGGCCATGCAGATGTGTTCAATATATTGCTGCAATTACTGGATGATGGGCGCTTAACGGATGGTCATGGGCGAACGGTAGATTTCAGTAATTGTGTGCTAGTGATGACCTCTAATTTAGGCTCCGAGGCGATACAGGCGTTAACGGAAAGTGGTGATAACGAGCGCATTGAACCCACGGTTATGGGTATTGTTGCCCAGCATTTCAGGCCGGAATTTGTAAATCGTATCGACGATATAGTGGTGTTCCAGCCTCTGACCCAATTAGAAATAGGGCGCATAGCGCAGTTGCAACTGACCTCGTTGAATAATCGACTAGCGGAGCAAGGTTTAAGCATTGTGCTAGACAGCAGTGCTATGGAAGCCATAGTTGCTGCCGGTTATGACCCTGTGTACGGGGCCCGACCATTAAAGCGCGCGATGCAAAAGATGATAGAAAACCCCTTGGCGGACGCACTTTTGACTTTGGATTTGACTAATACCACGCAATTGCAAGGCAGCTGGAAAGACGGTCAGTTGGAGATTCGTTCGATCTAGACTATTGTTTATTTATACAGTACTTGTTATATATACAGTATGAATGACGCAAAGACACAAATCATGGCTATCGGAGAGACGCTTTCTCTGTTTGAAGACGCTTTAAATACAGATTCTGTTAATGAAGGCTCACTAAATGAAGCGTCTTTAATCGAAGCGGTAAACGAAAAGGCTTTAGAGGAAAAGGCTTTAGAGGAAAAGGCTTTGCTAAAAAAGGATTTGCTTAAAAAGACAGTAGTGGACTCTGGCAGTGAGATCGTCACGGGCCAGGCTGGCTCCGCTATCCCAGCGTCGATAAGAAGCGACACAAATAGCCTCAATGTTCATCAGGCCGAACTGCCGCTGGGTCTCCAAGGCATGAGTGAACTTATCTCTGGTGAGCAGCGTCAGGTTGAGCAGTTTGAGATTCCTATTTCTACGGTCATTTCAGCGCGCATTTCTCAAGCTATTTCTCAGGGCATTTCTCAGAGCGTCGCAAAGCCTTTCTCTAGGTCTAACGTAGTGCCGTTCAAGGACACCAACCATCAGGTGGCGATTCAGCATTCAGCTGCGCAGGGCAAAATCACGGAATTAGACGTGGCGAACATGCCTCACAGTCAAAACGATTTGTCAGTTGTACTGGAGAAAAGTGCTGATATTGAGGGTTCGGACATGATGCCAGTGAGGTGCATAAACAGGACTAAGCCAAGTCCAACGCCCGATATTGAAAATTCGGCCCGTCATTTTGAGGCAGCTATGACTTTAGCTCAGCAGCTGCGTTCAAAACAAAAGCCCGCACGGCAGGAGCAGTCTCTAAATGAAACTGTGGCCTCATCAATAGATCCGTTTCATTCAGAAAAGGCTTACCCAGAAAATGTCTCTTCAGAAAAACAACTTAGTTCAGAGAAAAACAGTACAGAGAACAATTTTTCAAAGAAAAAGAGCGCAACTCGCCATGGAAATGCTCAAACGCGCAATTTGCGTCAACGGTGTATAGACGATTTAGAGGCGTCCAGAGGGTTCGTTAAACGATCCAAAGAATCCTTAGTAGGTATAAGCAAGCGGCCGCAAACGACTGTTGCTGATAAAAAAGATCATCAGCAAATTGGCTACCAGCGGTCATTGCTGGGCTTAGCGTCTACGGACATAACTCAGGGGGGCAACCTAGCAGTAATCAGGCCCTCTGTTCAGAAAAAAATTCGCGTCAACGTGAAGAAACAAGAGCAGCAAAAGCGTAAGCAGGCGGGCATTTTAATTTGTAGGCATTTAGTTGCTGCTTTGAAGATACAAGTGGCCCATGACCAAAACGCTATTACCAATTAGCCTTTGTTTGTAATGAACCAAGAGTGAGGAGCTCGCATCCAGCTGCTAGGCGTCTGCTGGATCAGCTATACATCCATTTTTGATGCAGTGGAATGTGCAGGTAGACGGTGGTGAGGTAGGGCATCGCTCACATGGTTAGCGCTGTCGGCTTTGCCAAATAGCCACGGGTCATTCATTGATCCTACTTTAATGATGACACCCTCTTTGAATCCAGGTGCTCTGGTGAAAAGGTGTGTGCCGCAATGTTCACAAAATTCTCGAGTCGCATCGTGCTCGATATCATTGGGTAAAGCCCTTAACCGCGCCTTTTACAAGGGTAAATCCATCAAATGGCATGCCCATAACCAAGACGTTTGCGCCGCCAGTAATATACTGGCATTCGAGCCAATAGCATTCTGCTCTCATCATGGGATCGCCGCTGGCTTCATAGCGGACCGCCCCACAGTAACATCCACCTTGGACTTTCATAATCCTACTCCGATGGTTTGAGTTTGGCTTTTTGGCTAAATGGCTTTTTGAGCTCTGCCAGTTTGGCAGCGTCATACATCTGAGTTGCTCCTAAGCATCCCTTAAATCCTCGTCAATGCAGCCTGCTTGAGGCTGTATCTTCATTAAACAAATTTGGTCACTAGCGGTTAATTGGGATATTTTTTTCCTTTCGATACCAGCTATGATTGGCGCTGAGTTCTTTCCTGCGCCGCAAGGTTTTCAATATGCTTCTTGCGCTGCTAGAAAATTGCTGCTGGCATTTCATTATTCGTTTTTTATTCGCCGTAGTGAATGAGTAGATGTTTGAACTTCGCGGTCATTTTATGCAGAGGTTCTTGCAAGTTTTTTGAAAAAGTTCTTTTAAATCGTGAGTCCTTATTTTTGCTTTTTTAGTTGGAGAAAATTCAATGTCGTCAGAGTTAGCGTTGGCAAACATACGCGCCAAGCAAGTCGAAGCAACAATGTTGCCCAGACCATTTGAAATAGATGAGTTACCAACTCCGGCGTTGATCATAGATAAGCCTGCGTTGGAGGCGAATATTGCCAAAATGTCTGCGCATTTGACCAGTCATGGTAAAGGCTTTAGACCTCACGCAAAAACACACAAGTGCCCGCTTATTTCGCGCATGCAGATAGAAGCTGGGGCAGTGGGCGTGTGCGCGGCAAAAGTCAGTGAAGCCGCTGCGCTATTGCATGGGGGGGTATCTAAAATCCTGATCACTTCACCCATATCCACGTTAACTAAAGCGCAGATTTTGGATACCCTTTTATTGGGACAAAAAGACATTCGCATTGTGGTGGATTCTCTCCATGGCTTTGAATTGCTTGCTCAAGCGATTTCGGCTGATTCGACGTTAGGGATTTTAGTGGATCTGGATGTATCAATGGGCCGAACCGGCACGAGAGACAATGATTTGCTTCTGACGCTTGTTGAATGTATTGAAAAAGACGATCGGTTCTATTTTTCGGGCGTCCAACATTACGCGGGGCATTTGATGCACTTGGCTGATTTTGACAAGCGCCGGGAGAAATCCCTGAGTTCGTGGCAGCGCTTAGAAGATAAATTTTTGTTGCTGGAAAAACACGGTATTGATGTTGATGTGGTTACCGGTGGCGGTACCGGCACTTACGATATTGATGTGAAAGTTGCCAGAATGACGGACCTGCAAGTGGGCAGTTACATATTCATGGATGAAGAGTACCGTGCCATTGGCAGTGCTCAAGGTGACCGCTTTAATGAATTTGAACTGTCTTTAAGCGTGGCATGCACGACCATAAGCCAGCCGCAGAGCGCCACCATTACTGTTGATGGCGGTTATAAGGCTTTTGCTTCAGACAGCGTTAATCCGGTTTGCGATGATATTCCTGATGTTGAATTTCGATTTGCCGGTGACGAGCACGGCGTGTTGATTCTCGCCGAAGGTCAACAAGAAATTCAGTTAGGACAAGTTATTCGTTTCGCCACGCCGCACTGCGACCCAACGGTAAATCTGCACGATTATTACTGGGTAATGGAAGAAGATGGGTTGGTGCATAGCTGTTGGCCAATCACCGCTCGTGGTTGTTCTTGGTAGCCTATTACAGTTGAGTCTACAGTTGGTAAAAAGGGGTTGGTTCACTACATGCTGGATATAGTTATAACGGGCGGCTGGTTGATGCTGCCTATTCTTCTTTGTAGCGTGGTAGTCGGCGCTATTTGCTTGGAGCGTTGGTGGACGTTGCGGCGTGAAGAGGTCATACCTGCGGAGTTGCTGAGCCAATTACAGAGCAGCCAAACTTGGTCAAGTGATAGCAAGGCTTTGGCGGAACTCGCCGTTGCCTCGCCTTTGGGTTACGTAATTGCGGCAGGTTTGAATGGTATAGATCTGCAGACTGACGCTTTTCAGCGGGTCATGCAGTCAACTATCGACAATGTCGCCCATGAGCTTGAACGCTACTTAACTTTAGTCGGCATTATTGCCTCCATTACGCCACTAATGGGTATATTGGGCACGGTCTTTGGCATGATCGACGTCTTTAGCACGTTGGTTTCAGCTGGCCAGGGAGACGCAAAGATTCTGGCAGGTGGTATTTCAACTGCGTTGGTAACAAGTGCCGCTGGGTTGTCAGTGGCTATTCCGGCTTTGATAGCCCACCGATTTTTCTTGCGCAAGGTGGATGAATTGATCTTGGAGATCGACAGTATTAGTCAGCGCTTTTTCGATCGTCTGCGGGTTGATGTCAGTGCGGACTCTCATTGATGGAATACTGCGGTTCAGCTTTCTCAGCAACACCTGCTGGCTTGCGCCTTTGTGCTTGCTATCAGCACGTTGTGAGACATCCATAGCGTGAGGCGCTCTAGAGCCAGTCGCCGCGAAGCGACAGTAGAGCTAACGCCGCTGATAGATGTGGTTTTTTTACTGCTCATATTTTTTATGGTGTCTACCAGTTTTGTGCAAAATCATGCGTTGGATGTTGATCTTCCTCAAGCTAACGGTGACGCTCAGCCAAGCCAGGATTTATTTATTAATGTTGTAGTGCAGCAAGATGGGCGCTATGAAATAGAGGGCAGTATCGTAGTGGATACATCTCTTCAGGGGCTTGCTAAAACGCTGCAAGCAGTTGTTGAAAAACATGCCGCGCGAAAGACAAGTTTGCCTGTAGTTATTAGCGCCGATGCAGCTGCTACTCATCAATCAGTGGTGCGAGTTATGGACGCTTGTGCGCAGGTAGGATTAACTCAAATTAGTTTGGCCACCCAGCCAATATTAGAACCCCCAAAGGAATAGGCTACATTTATGGCTCAACCAGCTATAGCGAAACCATCGGATTGGCAAACTTATCGAAGACTGTTGCGATATGTGGGGCGGTATTGGTTCATTATGACAGTCTCTGTAGTGGCCTTTTTGTTTGCTGCCGGTGCCGAAGCCTATTTTGTTAAGTTGTTTGGTGAGCTGATTGATCAATGGGATGATTTAAAGGTTAGGGCGGCGGCATCAATACCCGCCATGATGGTGGCGGTGACGCTGGTGCGCGCCGTAGGTACCATCGTTGGCGAAACAGCGATGGCGCGGATATCTTTTGGCGTGGTGTACAACCTGCGCGAAGAGTTGTTTGCTCAGGTTTTGAAATTACCTAGTCGTTATTTCGACAACGAATCACAAGGGCACATAGTTTCCCGTATTACTTTTACGGTAACGCAGCTAAGAGATACCGGTACCGATGCGTTGCGCTCACTGATACAGGATGGCGTCAAGGTTATTGCCTATCTCGGCCTGATGATTTTTCAAAGTTGGCAGCTGACGCTTTTGTTTATCGGCACCGCTCCGGTTTTGGCTTTGGTGGTGGTGTTTGCTAGTAGTCGGTTCCGCAAAATCAGTCGGCGTATTCAGCATTCAATGGGTGACGTGACTCACGTTGCCTCCGAGGCCGTGAATGGTTACAGGGTAGTAAAAGTATTTGGCGGTAAGTCCCACGAAGAACAGCGTTTTTTGGGCGCAAATAAAGTTAATCGTCAGCAAAATCTAAAAATGGCGGTGACTCGTGTCCTTAGTTCACAGATAAACGAAACCATTATTGCCACGGCTTTGTGTGGTTTGATCATTATGCTCTACCGCCCAGAAATAGGTGGTGGTTTGACTAGCGGCGAAGCGGTGACGTTTCTTGTGCTTGCCGGTATGTTGGGGAAGCCTATTCGCAAGCTCTCCGAAGTTAATGCGAAACTGCAGCGCGGCTTCGCTGCGGCGGAAGACATATTTGCTCAATTAGATTCGCCTATTGAGGCGGATAGCGGCACGCATAGTGTCGAAAAGGCTACAGGAGCATTGAAATTCGATAACGTGGATTTTGCCTATAATGAGCAAGGCCCCAAGGTACTCAGTAAAATCTCACTGAACATTCAGCCAGGACAGAGCGTAGCGTTAGTAGGGCGGTCGGGTAGCGGCAAGTCGACCTTGGCCAGCTTACTGCCACGGTTTTATGAAATAGGCGGCGGCGGTATCACCCTAGATGGTATCGACTTGAGAGATTATGAGATGAACAGCCTCCGGCGGCAGATCTCAGTTGTAAACCAACAAGTCACACTCTTTAACGATACATTGAGAAATAACATTGCTTATGGTGATGCCAAGGACGCATCAGATGAGGATATTAAGGTAGCGTTGGATCGCTCCTACGCTAGTGAATTTGTTGACAAGCTGCCAGACGGGATTGATACGGTGGTTGGCGATGACGGTGTCTTGCTCTCCGGTGGTCAAAGGCAGCGTATCGCTATAGCCAGAGCGCTGCTGAAAGATTCGCCTATCCTAATCATGGATGAGGCTACATCTGCATTAGACAATGAATCAGAAAAATATATTCAGGCCGCTCTAGAAGAGGTCATGACTGGTCGAACCACACTTGTCATTGCTCACCGGTTATCAACTGTAGAATCTGCTGACGTCATTGTAGTTTTAGATCAAGGTCAAGTTGTTGAGCAGGGCGATCATAAGTCGCTATTGAGTCAAGGTGGGCGCTATGCAGAGCTCTATGCCGCTCAGTTTCAAGATGAGTCGGAACCTGAGTTGGAAGATGAATTTTCGATGCTGGGGACTGCTGGAACACTGAATTTGGCCAATACTAAAAGTATGGCTAAGGTTAATTCCTTTATTGACCGCTCTGCTAATATCTTGAGCCAAGCTTGGTATACCAACGCTTGGTGGCCGAGTATTTTGACCCCTCTTTCTTGGTTCTACGGCTGGGTTAGCCAACGTCGGGCGAATGTTTATCGATCAGGTAGTAAAACGCCAGGGCGCACTTCATTACCCGTTATTGTAGTGGGTAACATTACTGCTGGCGGCACCGGTAAGACGCCGCTGGTGATATGGCTGGTTGAGGAGCTGCGTCGTCGCGGATTTAGTCCAGGTATTGTCTCCAGAGGGTATAAAGGCAGCCTCAGCCACAAAGGGGGACTAGTGCCCCTTCACGCAGACCCGTTACATTATGGTGATGAGGGTGTGCTGCTGAAAAACAGGCTAAATTGTCCAGTCGCCATAGCGGCAGACAGAATGAAAGCGTTAGATTTTTTGCAATCCGAAAATTGCGATGTGGTGATTTCTGATGACGGCCTGCAACATCATGCAATGGGCCGTGATGTGGAAATTGTTGTTATAGATGGGGTTCGCGGAGTAGGTAATGGTCGGCTGTTGCCGGCAGGACCCCTCAGAGAGCCGGTAAGCCGGTTAGATCATGTAGACCTTGTTATTTCCAATGCGCAAGCCTCCGGTCTGGTGAGCAGCGAAATTGTCATGCGCCCTAAGGTCCGATACTTTAGAAGTCTTGCGGACGGTCAGCAGGTAAGTGCTGCGGAGTTTTTGCAGCAACATAGTGCTGTCCGCGCCGTGTGCGGTATCGGCAATCCAAGTCGTTTCTTTTCCACCTTATCTGAATTGGGCTTTCTAGTGGAGCCTGAAGCTTACACTGATCATCATCTATTCACTGGCGAAGAGGTCCGGTTTTCTGATCTGTTGACTGTAGTTTGTACGGAGAAAGACGCCACCAAGTTAGTTCAGTTAGACGTTGATTTGTCCAACGTGTGGTCTTTGGATATCGATGTTGTGTTCGATGATGATCTAGCCAGTGCTCTGGCCACTAAGCTGGCCGAATGTGGTATAGCGCCGATGGTGCCAATGGTGCCATCGATAGAGGAGCAAAACACGCTAGCCGTACCGCAAGAGGCAGGGGTTTAGTTATGGCCATGCACGTCGTTATACCGGCTAGATATGCCTCTTCACGATTGCCGGGTAAACCCCTGGCCCTTATCAACGGCGTACCTATGATTGTTCACGTTGCTGCGCTGGCCAGCAACACTATGGCTGACGATGTAGTGGTCGCGGTGGATGATCAGCGTGTGTTGGAGGTAGTTGCGGACGCGGGCTATCAAGGGGTAATGACTCGTGCAGATCACCCCTCTGGATCAGACAGAGTGATGCAAGTAGCTGACGAAATGGGTTGGGGCGATGAAGACCTTGTGATCAATATTCAAGGCGACGAACCTATGTTGCCGCCACAAATTGTAGATGACTTGTTCAAGGCAATGGTTGCTAGGGCAAATATCGAGATGGCGACGTTGTCCGAACCCATTACAAACGGGCGCGATTTTTTAGACCCTAATGTTGTGAAGGTGTTGGTTGGAGACGGTTTGCGGGCGATTAATTTTTCTCGCGCTCCGACACCTTACCCTCGTGAATCCATTGACGATGAGGAATTGTTTGATGCCTTTATGCAAAGCGGCGTGGTCCGGCGGCATATTGGTATTTATGGTTTTAGGGTCGCGGGGCTGCGAACTTTTGTCAACCTGGGTGAGTCCAGATTGGAACGCATTGAAAAGTTGGAACAGTTGCGCTGGATAGAGGCAGGCAGAGATTTGCTGGTGCTAGATGTAAGTCAAAGCGTACCGGGCGGTGTGGATACACCTGAAGATTTGGCTAGGGTGCAAAAAGAATTTGTGAGCAGGTAATGCCTGCTCACAATGCAAAACGCTTGTTAGGGTTCTAAGTTACCTATTTGAGGTTACTTAGGTGCCATACGGATACCGCCGTCTAGCCGTATCGTTTCGCCGTTCAGATAGGAGTTTTCTACAATCTGCTTGGTCAGTGACGCGTATTCTGGGGGTAGGCCCAAACGCTTAGGGTACTGAACCATATCGATTAGTGGGTCTCTTACTGCATCAGGTGCGCCCGCCATCATCGGTGTGTTGAATATGCCAGGTGCGATTGTGCAGATGCGTACGCCTTGGCGAGATAGATCACGAGCGATAGGCAAAGTCATGCCTGCAACACCAGCTTTACTAGCCGAGTAAGCTGCTTGGCCAATTTGGCCGTCATAAGCTGCAACGGATGCAGTATTGATTACAACACCTCTTTCTAACGCTTCACCTTCTGGTTCGTTCAACTGCATGATCGCAGCACACTTACTCAGAACTGAGAATGTACCAATCAGGTTCACTTGAACGATAAAGTTGAATTTCGCTATGTCTAAAGCACCTTCACGGCCTACGGTTCTAGAAGCAGCGCCAATACCCGCACAATTCACATTGATGTGGATCGCGCCAAAATCTTCATGGATTTGGTTGATCGCAGCTGTTACGGATGCGTCATCGGTAACGTTGACTTGGTAGGCTTTCGCATCGCCAAGTTCTTTTGCTGTAGCATTTGCTAAATCTTCATTCAGATCTAGAATCGCAACTTTACCGCCATTAGCGATGATCATTTCTGCACTGGCTCTTCCGAGACCGGATGCGCCGCCAGTAATGACAGCGACTTTTCCTTGGATATTCACATGAATTCCTTTAGTTAGTTTCAATCAGTCCGCTAGTATACCCTAAGCTTTTACGGAATCAGCCATCGCCTGTGAATCTCATATCAAATTTTATAGAGGAATCTGAAGCCCAAGTGCTTGAACATTGGTTGCTCAGCTCATCTGAGGTCACTTGGCAACAGGAGCAGTTCAAAATTTACGGGAGAGAGGTGTTAGCACCGCGAGAAATAGCTTGGTGTGGCGATGCGGGTCTCAACTACAGGTACACTCAGTTAGATCATAGAACCAAGGGCTGGCCCAAGCCCCTAGCGGCGCTCAGAGATCGTATTCAGGAGGCTTTAAATCAGCCGTTTAACTTTTTGCTCATGAATAAGTATTTAGATGGCAGTCAATATATGGGCTGGCACAGAGACGATGAGGTAGGTTGTGCAGGCAAAATTGCTTCGTTGAGCGTTGGCGCAGTCAGGCGCTTTGCCATAGACCTAAGTGCAGACTCTGGGGCTGAAGTTACCCGGGAGAGCTTGGATTTGGCTAATGGATCATTGCTCTTCTTTGACGGCCGCCAGCGGCATTGTTTGCGCTCTACAAAACGCCCGGTGGGCGTGCGAATTAATCTAACATTTCGGAATCTAGCGTTTTGAATATCCAACCTGAATATCCTCTTGAGAATACGTTTGGTCTTACCTCTCGCGCTCAGTGGGGCTGTTCAATTGAAAAGCTAACAGACGTTGTTGCAGCTCAGGACTTCGCCGAAAAGCACAACTTGTCGATGACTTGTCTGGGTGCAGGTTCCAATGTGATTTTGCAGCCTAAAGTTGCTGGTCTTGTCTGCTCCATGCGTATCGAAGGCATTAATGTCCTAGAGGAATCCTCGGAGGCTGTGTTAGTTGAGGTGGGCGCTGGGGTAGTTTGGCATGAACTGGTCATGGAAAGCTTGAGCCGAGGCTGGTTTGGCTTAGAAAATTTGGCGCTAATTCCGGGCTCAGTTGGCGCGGCGCCTGTGCAGAATATCGGCGCTTATGGGGTAGAGGTTGCGCAACTGATTGTTGGCGTAAATATTGTCGATGGCTTGCGCGAGAGCCGCCAGATAGCGCAAAAGGATTGTCAATTTGCCTACCGTTCGAGCGTTTTTAAGGCTCAGCCAGATTGGACCATTGTCTCTGTGGTGTTTCGACTCTCCAAGTTGCCTGTTATTGAAAACAGCTATCCTGAGTTGCAGCGTGTACTGCAAGGTTTGCCTGCCGCAGAACCTAGTCCCCAAGAGGTTGCGGATTGCGTTATTGCGCTGCGTCGGGGCAAGCTTCCAGATCCTGCGGAAATCGCGAACGTAGGCAGTTTTTTTAAAAACCCTATTGTCACTATGAAGGTGGCGCGCGCGATGCAAGAACTGGGCTTTAAAGCCTTTGTCCATGGTCAGGGTTATAAGTTGTCTGCAGCGCAATTGATTGATCGCGGTGGTTGGAAGGGTGTTCGGCAGGGCGATGTAGGCTGCTGGTCGCAGCAACCTTTAGTTATTGTTAATTTTGGCGGCGCTCAGTGTGCAGACATCCTCAGCTTCGCCAAGGATGTCGCTCACAGTGTGTTCGAGCAATATCAGGTTCAGCTAGAGCTGGAACCGTCGCTGCTTTCCTGAGAATTATTGCTCTGCGGCTGTATTAAAACGCCTTGCTTGCGTAGCGCGTTTTCGCGCTCCCGCCGTTTGACTTCACGCGGGTCGTTGGATGCTCGTCCTGGCGCTCGGGCAGGCGCGGTTGCTGTGCTTGGTTCAGGTTCTTTAGCTTCTTCCTTAACCTCTTCAGCCTCTTCAACAACAGCCTCGGAGGGCGTGTTGGTTTTGTCTGTAGGTGCTACCGGTGCTTCCTCTGATGTCTTTTCTTCGACAACATGTTGTGACTCTACCGCTGCTGCGTTTTGAGTCTCGGTTTCTGCTTCAACCTCAACCTCAGCTTTTGCTTCCATCACCTCTGCGACTACTTCAGCTACGTTGTCATTGCTCGCGTTCTGTGTTTCCACAGTGCTTTCTGTAACATCGGCTGTTGCTGGGGAATGGCTGACTTCTGGCATTTCGGCAGAGTTAGCTGCTAACTCCTCTTTAGACTCGCTGTTGTCGTTGGTATCTGCAGAGGCTTTTGCGCCACGATTCCGTGGATCATTGCTGGCTCTTCCTCGCGGCTCTTTGCTAGCTTGCTCTTGCTTGGCTGAGTTTGCCTGAGCTTTATCCGCCTGACTCTCAGTGGTGGCCTTGGTCGCGACAGCTTTTGATTTTTCATCAGCTTGGCCGCTGTCCACTTTGCTAATGGGTGTTTTAATTTCGCCATTGCGCGGTGGCGCTGAACGATCTCGAAGCGGCTGCCGTTTACTCTTGGCTAAAGTTTCTTCCGAAGGTTGACGCTCCTCTTTAGGCACAACTACGAAAGGCTTAGATTCCTTTTTTGCGGCTGGTTTTTTGCTTTGCTCTGAAGTGTCGTCGCGGCGATTTTCTCCACGGCGCTTGTCCTCACGGCGCGGGCTACGGCGCTCTTCGCGATTTGAGTCTCTATTTGAGCGCTCATCTGATTTATGCTCGCCTTTGCGGTTGTCTTCTCGCTTTGTGTCATCGGACTGGCCGCGCTTTGAGCGATTATCTTGACCGTTACTGTCTTTTCTTTGACGGCCTTCTGTTTTGCGATCGTCGTCGTTGCGGCGGCGATTGCGCCCACCATTTTCACGATTACTTTCACGATTGCCGTCTCTACCGCCATCTCGACCACTGGGCGCAGGTTTACGCGCAGGTTGTTCTTCTGCCGCTGCTTCGTCAGAGAACAAGCTGCTGACTATGCGTTTAAATAGACTCGGTGTTGAGGACTTAGGTTCGGCTTTCGCCGCAACTTCAGCGGGCGCGGGAGGCGCAGTTTGAATTTGTGTTTTAACAGCGGCTTGAGGTTTCGCAGGTAATGCCGTATCTGTTGGGATTTCTTGCTGCTGGGCTTGATTAGCAAGGTCTGAAAGCACGTTACTGGGTACTTCACCTTCGCCTTCTACGTGATCATCGCGGAGACGTTCAACAAGGTAGTGGGGCGTTTCCAAATTAGTATTTGGAATAATGACAATATGCGTACCGGTGTGTTGTTCAATTGTTGCCAAGTCGCCACGCTTTTCATTAAGCAAAAATGCGCCAATAGCCAATGGCACTTGCACGCGAATAACTGCGCTGCGCTCCTTGAGAGATTCCTCTTCCAAGACTCTAAGAATGGCTAATGCCAGTGACTTTGTGTCTCTGATGCGGCCTTGGCCATTACAACGAGGGCATAGTCCAGTGCTGATTTCTTCTAATGAGGGGCGTAAACGCTGTCGGCTCATTTCCATCAGACCGAAGCGAGAAATACGGCCTGTCTGAATGCGCGCTCTGTCGGTTTCTAGTGCGTTGCGCATGCGGTTTTCAACTGCACGCTGATTTTTGGGGTTCATCATGTCAATGAAGTCGATAACGACTAGGCCGCCAATGTCACGTATACGCAGTTGTCTTGCTATTTCATCCGCTGCCTCAAGGTTGGTATTGAGGGCAGTTTCTTCAATATCATGGCCTTTGGTAGCGCGAGCAGAGTTGATATCAATAGAGACAAGGGCTTCGGTGGGGTCAATTACGATACTGCCACCGGCAGGCAATTTAACCGTGTGTTCATAAGCCGTCTCAATTTGGCTCTCGATTTGGTAGCGGCTGAACAGCGGAATTGAATCATCGTACGCTTTTACTTTATCTGCATAGTGAGGCATTACCTGAGCGATGAATGCCGAAGCCTCCTCAAATGCCGCATCGCCTTCAATAAGGACTTCGCCGATATCTGCGCGTAAGTTGTCTCGAATTGCTCGAATGACGGCGCTGTTTTCTTGGTACAGGAGCGAAGGTGTGGGCTCTGTCTCGTCTGCATTTTGTATGGCTTGCCATAGCTGCAGAAGATAGTTTAAGTCCCAATTCAGCTCTTCTGAGCTGCGGCCAACACCAGCGGTGCGAACGATGACGCCCATGCCATCTGGAATTTCAATTTGTGCTAACGCGTCGCGTAATTGGTCTCTTTCCTCACCTTCGATACGACGGGATATGCCGCCAGCTCGAGGGTTGTTCGGCATGAGAACCATGTAGCGGCCGGCTAGGCTTAAAAAAGTGGTAAGGGCTGCGCCCTTGTTGCCGCGCTCTTCCTTTTCAACCTGAACCAATATTTCTTGGCCTTCGCCAACGAGCTCTTGGATAGGTGAACGACCGCCACCTTTCTTTTTGAAATATTCTCGAGAGATTTCTTTCAGTGGTAAAAAACCATGTCTTTCTGATCCGAAGTCGACAAAAGCCGCCTCTAGACTAGGTTCTACACGGGTGATTTTTGCTTTGTAGATGCTGGATTTTTTCTGCTCCCTGGCGACGTTGTCGACATCTAGGTCATAGAGTTTTTGTCCATCAACAAGCGCAATCCGAACCTCTTCGGGTTGTCTTGCATTGATTAGCATTCTTTTCATTTGTCATAAGTCCTGTAAGAGCTGATGCTCAATTGCCATATTCTGAGCTCGGCACATTTTTTGGACGTTATAGTGGGGTACGAGGTGGGATTGCAGTGATATGACCGGCTTAGATTAATCTAGGTCCGGTGAGACGCTTCGATTCAATATGTCGCTTAAACTCACATAGCGCACTTACTTAAAGCCGTATTGTTAAAGGCCTAGTGCTTCTATGCGCTAAATCACCGTATGCTAATGCCTCCTGTAATGCGAGGCGCATATGCTGACGTGGGCGATCTCTTGACGATCTTTATACTCAAATTTAACGTGGGCTTAAACCACTGACTTCTGAGCTTTCTCGTCTTTGTATTTTCGTCGTTACGCTATCTTTCTCTGGGATTCGGCAGGCTATCTGCTCGAACCGCTATTATCATTATTCTGTAATCTCTGCGGATACTAATCCGCCCTCTTCTACGACCGGCCAATTATCAATATGACCATTTTATGCGTTGGCAAATAAGCCAAACGCCAAAATGCAGCTCTTAAGTCGCTTTCGTCATCAGGCTATGGCATGTCTGCCCTGATGCAATCACTATTTCGTCGAATATATTGGTGCGTTAGGCACCTCGTTAAGTTAGAACGCTATTTAAAAAGCGTTCTAAGAGTGGTCTAAGAGAATTTCTCTCAAAGGCCTAAATCTTGAATAAGACATTTTATTTCTTATTCTGGTGTTCTATGAGCCCCTAATAATGCTGGGCCTCAGTCCAAATTTGTCACGTAGCTGCCGTATACCAAGCCTTCACTTACCTAACGTGTACTGCTGAGTCATTAGGCATGGCCAAAGGTTCTTGCAAAAGTTCTTTCAAACAAAGTCTTTCTAACCGAGCCTTTCTAACTAAGTCTTTCGAGCGAAGAAAGGGGCCTGTTTTAGCCGATATACGCACGCTTTAAGCGATTACTGCTTTAGCGATAAAATCCATTTGCATATTGCAGATGCACATCGCCACTCAAGCTGTAAACTAGCTCGCCATGTAAAATCTCGGATGGATGGTAACAGTGTTTGCTAAACCCTTCAAACGATTAGTTTTTTTCTCTATAAGGCGCTCTTAATGGAAGTGACATATTTGGATATTGTGAATGTCGACGACGTAGGTCAGCGCATTGACAATTTTTTGTTACGCCACTTGAAAGGTGTGCCAAGGACCAAAATCTACCGGATTTTACGAAAAGGCGAGGTGCGCGTGAACGGTGGCCGCATCAAGCCAACTTATCGGCTAGCGCTGAACGACCGTGTGCGGGTCCCTCCGGTTCGAAGTCGTGAGCAAGCGCCAGTGCAAATGACCGGGGATACCGTCGAGATATTGGAGCAGTGTATTTTGTTTGAGGACGACGATTTGATCGTTATCAACAAACCGCCGGGGTTTGCGGTACATGGCGGCAGTTCAATTACTTCAGGCGTGATTGAAATGTTTAGAGTTATGCGCAACCAACCTAGGCTGGAGTTGGCCCACCGCATTGACCGTGACACATCGGGCTGCCTATTGATGTGCAAAAAACGCAGCGTGCTCAAGGTGGCTCAAGAGGCCTTCCGCGAGCGAGTGGTGAAGAAAAAATATCACCTTATTGTTGATGGTGTTTGGCCTCGAGATTGCAGGAGTATTCATCACCGTCTTAAGCGGTTTGAGACATCTTCCGGTGAACGCCGAGTCAGAGTCGATGGTACTGGCCAAACGGCTCGGACGGACTTTGAAATCGTCGGCTCGGCTCCCAAGGCCACCTTATTGTCTGCAAGTTTACATACGGGTAGAACTCACCAGATTAGAGTGCACGCGCAGTCTCAGCAGCATGCGATTCTAGGCGATTCTAAATATGGCGGCGCAAACGCGGTTGAAGTGTCTCGGTTATGCCTGCACTCGTCTAGGTTGATGGTGCCCTTTGGTTCTGATCGACTAGATATTTCTGCGCCGATCGAAGAAGAAATGGCATCGATCTGGCGCGCTTTAGAATCGAAATAGGCAGGTGTTTGTGCTGCTAGAGTTGGTCGGCCTGAAATGCCTGGCTAGATGTGCCAAATCTTTTTAGGGCAGGCGTCCAAGATAGCAGCAGTGGTTAGCGCGAGTGGGGCAGTATGTTTACGCCAAACTCTTGTAGTCGAGAAACTAGGCGGATCAATGGTAAGCCAATTAGGGCGCTTGGGTCGTCGGCTTTTATAGATTCGAACAAAGCAATACCCAAACCTTCCGCCTTGAAGGCACCTGCGCAATCCAGTGGCATATCTAATTCGACGTACTTGGTGATTTGCGCCGCTGTCAGTGTGCGAAATCTTAGGTGAGTTGCTTCTACATCCAAGGTGTATTTGTCGCCTTCACTGTTTTGCTGCTGAACACTGGACTGATAAATAGCTAAGCCTGTGTAAAAGACTGCGGTTTTGCCGCTGCAATAGGTGAGGGATTCAATAGCTGCTTCCACAGTACCTGGTTTTTCTAAAATACGATCGCTGCAAACGCCCGTTTGATCTGATCCTATGATGACTTTGCCCGGGTTTTTGAGTGCAATTTCTTTTGCCTTAGCCAAGGCTAAGCGCGACGCAATGGCCTGGGCTGATTCCATAGGCTTGGGCGTTTCATCTACGTTTGGTGATTGCTGGTTGAAATCTCTATCTAGTTTTAGGCCTAGGGTTCTGAGTGCCTGAGCGCGATATTTGGACGATGATCCGAGTATTATTTGTGAAGACATGGTGCTGGTGTCCAGGGCATGTGATTGTTGTTACTGGCAGCGCGTTAGCGCGATTGTCGAACACCTTATAACCCAACCTCGAGGAGGAATGGGACAATTTCCCCAATCTTTGCGCAAATCCCACGCTATGGGTCCAAATACATCAACTTTGACTGCAACTTGCCTTTACAGAACAACAACAGATACCTATGATTGCGCCCGCTATGAACTCGCGTACTGACGGAGCATTAACTTACCAGTCACTGGGCCAACGCAAGGCCCTGGTAGAACGCGTTGTCCGCTCGGAACAGATGTCGAGGCTCGAACAGGAATGTACTGAGTTGGGCAATTTGCAGGTTAAGCTCTATTTTAACCGCGATGCCAGATACAGAGTTGTAGTAGAAGGCGTTATTGAGGCGTCGGCAAAATTACCTTGTCATTTGTGCCAAGAGTCAGTGCCTTACAATCTGCGTACCACATTCAATGCAACAATTGCCTCCACAGAGGAGCAAGCGGAGTATTGGAGTTCGGGTGAGGAAAGCGCTGACCTGAATATTGTTGTAATAGAAGGTCCACGGCTAGACATTGTTGAATTGGTAGAGGATGAACTCTTACTCGATTTGCCCGGCCAAGTATGCGTAGACCTGAATTGTGTTAACAGACCTTCAATGGTCTACGATGACGGGGCAAGTGACGCGCCTTTTGAACAGAGAGAACAAAAAGTCCTGATAGAAGAAACAGAAGAGCTAGTAGATCGCCAGTTACCCTTTTTAGGACTTAAGGCAGCTCTTCAAGAAATCGGCTCGCTTCCAACCCAAGAGGGTGAAGAGGACATTTAGAATTGGGCCGCTGAAAGGATAAAGTTAGAAGTGATAAACTAAAAGTAATTAGCTCAAAGTATTCAACAGAAGCAAAACGAAGATATAGACAGAAGCTACCGACCAAAACGAAAGGCGAGGCGCCCTAGTGAATAGTTGAAGCGTAAGGCTTAACATTAGAATCTGCACAGTAGATTCTTGATACGAGAAAAGGAACAGTAAAATGGCAGTTCAGAAAAGCAAAGTGACCCGTTCACGCCGCGGACAACGTCGCTCTCACGACGCACTATCAGGACCAACATTGTCCGTAGAGTCTACTTCAGGCGAAACCCATCGCCGTCACCATATAAGCGCAGATGGTTACTACCGTGGCCGTCAAGTGATGCCTGACAAAGGCTAGTTAGATATTCGGGGTAGTGCAGTTCTGCTTACTACCCCTCTTTTGGCTCATGGATTTATCCTTCCGCCCAATGCCCCTGCAGTTTATGTAGGTGTGCTCATGACTTCATGTTCTTCGATTCAATTGCGTGTCCAAACAGTTGCATGCCCCTGTTTTATTCGAGCCGCGAAAAGATACCTGATTGCAGTTTGCACTGTTAAGCCGTCGAATAATCATTCTATTGGGCTGCCTAGGCTTTCCCTCATATCTTTGCCAATTCTGGTAGCCAAATTCGTAGTGTTATTGCCGTGGGGTTAATGGCTGTTGATTTGATGGGTGGTAGCACCGGGGTTGAAAACAACCTTGCGGCTTGCGCTGAGTTTTCCAATCCTGAAGACCTAGTATTGGTTGGGCAGCAAGCACTGATTCTAGGGACTCCTCATGCCAAGGTACTTGCCGCAAAAGGCGCAACATTTCGCTATGCCGACGATTTTCTTGTGGGTTCGGAATCTCTCACCGAAGTGCTCAGAAACAGGCCAGATACTTCCATGGCTGTTTGCAGCAAATTATTAGCCAGCAATGATGTTGAAGCCGTGGTGAGTTCCGGGGATACCAAGGCATTGCTCGGGTTGGCGCGTTCTCACGTTGGCACGCTACCGGGGCTGCAGAGGCCTGCCATAGTAAAATCATTTCAGGGCAATGCTGGGCAGTTTTACATGTTAGACCTAGGTGCTAACGTCAACTGTAGCGAAAATATGTTGAGTCAATTCGCGAAGCTCGGTGCGGCTTTGGCTTATTCTGGCGGGGGCTTTGAGAGTCTGCATTCTGTGCGCGTTGCGTTGCTGAATATAGGTACTGAGAGTGGCAAGGGTACGGGGCTATTGAATGGCGTTGCCGCTACTTTAAGCCGCGATCAGCGCATAGATTTTGTCGGCTTTGTAGAGCCTACTGAATTGTTCTCAGGCTGCGCTGACGTTATCGTCTGCGATGGTTTCACCGGTAATATTATGCTTAAGACCTTAGAGGGGGTCGCCTCCCACATCAGACAAAAGCTTAGAGTTTTGGCTCAGGGTAATGATGCGTTGTCGGCGTTTGGGCGTGAGTTAGATCCTGAGCGCTATAATGGTGCTTTGATGGCGGGACTTAATGGCATCGTAGTAAAAAGTCATGGCAGTGCCGGTAAGCTTGGATTTTTGAGTGCGTTAAATCAGGCCGACAAATATGTAGAGTCTGGGCTGACTAAAGTCTTGGTTGATAATTTATAGATTTTACAGTTCGAGGCCTAATGTGCTTTGGGTAATATTTTCTATCAATGCTTGCTTGTTCGAAGGTCGAATTAGAGCTGGCGCGGATTAATGATGTTTGCCCCTTTATTCGGGGCAGTGGATAGCAAGGAGTTGGATGATGAAGTTGGCAGCAATTTTCCCGGGTCAGGGCGCGCAAAGTGTCGGCATGCTGGCAGATATTGCTGAGGCTCACGCTTCAGTTAAAGCAAAGTTTGATGTCGCATCCCAAGTGTTGGGTTTCGATTTATGGTCCATGGTCCAAGAGGGGCCCGCAGAGGTTTTGGGCTCTACAGAAAATACTCAGCCCGCTTTATTGGTAGCCAGCGTTGCCTTATGGGAGCTTTGGTCGGCGGGGGGCGAAAAGGTCAACGTTATGGCAGGGCACAGCCTAGGAGAATATTCCGCGTTGGTTTGCGCCGGTGCTATGAGCTTTGAAGATGGCGTGAGGCTTGTGCGCACTCGTGGTGAGCTAATGCAGCGCGCTGTTCCCAACGGCCAAGGCGGTATGGCAGCCGTGCTAGGTTTGGATGATGATGCAATTGAAGCCTGTTGTGCCTCGGTTGCTGGGGAGGTCAGTGCTGCTAACTATAATGCGCCCGGACAAGTGGTTATTGCTGGGGCCATGAGCGCAGTAGATGAAGCCATTGAAGCCTGTAAGGCTGCGGGTGCTAAGCGGGCATTGAAACTAGATGTCAGTGGGCCATTTCATTCCAAGTTAATGGCCGCTGCTGCAGACGACTTTTCTCAAGCCTTGGATGCCATTGATGTAGTTATGCCAAGGATTCCAGTGGTGCAAAACGTTCGTGCCAGCGTGGCCAGGGATGTCGGTGAGCTAAAGAGCAATTTAGTTGAGCAACTGTACTCCCCAGTGCAATGGACTGCCTCGGTGCAATCTATGCTTAGCCAAGGGTTGCAGCAATGTGTTGAATGCGGTCCTGGCAATGTCCTTGCTGGACTGGTTAAGCGTATTTCGAAGGAAACACCGACCATTGGGCTTTCTAAGATGGCCGGCTTAGAATCCGCCAACGCGCTTTAGTCTTGGTTCAATATTTATATTTGGAGTTGATATGTCAGATAGGGTAACAGCCCTCGTTACTGGTGCTAGTCGCGGTATTGGCGCCAGTGTTGCACAGGCCTTAGTCGCAGCTGGTTTTTATGTTGTGGGTACGGCTACGAGTGAATCGGGTACTGAGCAAATTTCAGCAGCACTTGGCGATGATGGATTTGGTCTAGTGCTCAAGCTACAGGATAGTGAAAGTATTGCTGGCGCCTTTGCGCAGATTAAGGATCGTGTTGCTATGCCCTTGGTGTTGGTCAACAACGCAGGTATTACCAAAGATAATCTGCTTTTACGTATGTCCGATGCGGAATGGAGTGAGGTTATTGATACCAATCTAAATGGTGCCTTTAGAGTCACCAAGCCTATTCTGCGCGGTATGTTGAAGGCGCGTTGGGGAAGAGTAATTAACATGGGTTCAGTGGTAGGCCGTATGGGTAATCCGGGTCAAGGTAACTATGTTGCCAGCAAGGCAGGTTTGGAGGGCTTTACTCGTTCTCTGGCGCTTGAGGTTGCCTCACGTGGTGTCACTGTAAATGCGGTGGCTCCGGGGTTTATTGCCACGGACATGACCGAGTCTTTAACGGAAGAGCAGTCTGCGATGATGATGGCGCGTATTCCTTTGGGCCGCATGGGTAATGTAGAGGAGATTGCAGCAACTGTTGCGTTTTTGGCCAGTGAAAATGCCGGCTATATAACGGGACAAACACTACAGGTGAATGGCGGCTTGCACTTTACTTGATCAGTTAATTCGGAAATGGCAAAGAGCAGTTGCAAAATTTTGTTGTTTGCAAGCTGTTTCTTTCAGAAAAATTGCGCGAAAGTTGTAAATTGATAGCTTGAATTGACTTATACGGCTCTATAGAATGCCGTTCGCTTCGCGCCTAGGAACAATTGAGGGATGACATTCGCATGAGCAGTGTTGAAGAAAGAGTTAAAAAATTGATTTGTGAACAGCTTGGGGTCAAGGAAGACGAAGTCGGTACCGACGCGTCCTTTGTAGAAGACCTCGGTGCAGATTCTTTAGATACAGTAGAGCTAGTTATGGCTTTGGAAGAGGAATTCGAAACTGAAATTCCTGATGAAGAGGCTGAGAAAATTACGACTGTTAAAGAAGCTGTCGACTACATATTGGCCCATCAATAGGCCAATTTATCGGTGCGGTGCTTGCCACCCGCTGATTGCATCTGCGTAGGTAGCTCTTTATGGGTGCCTAAGCAGGCTGCGCTTCTGTATGCATAGCATTCCCCTATGGTCGAATATCTATGGCTCGTATAGGCTAATGGTCTAGGCGAAAGCAAGTTATGGCCTGACTATCGGTAGCAGTACTGATTTTAAAACCAACGCTTTTTGTGAAAGGAACGTGTGTTCAAAACGCCTTTTGGAACAACACTCGGCGGCATTCTAAGTAGTATCAGACGCGTTCTTAAAGCAAGTAACAGCAAGTTTGTCGACATTGGCTGGAGAAAATGATGAGTAAGAGAAGAGTTGTCGTTACGGGTATGGGAATGGTCAGTCCAATCGGACATACCGTTGACGAATCTTGGCAGGCTGCTATCGCAGGTCAAAGTGGTGTTGGCTTAAACCAATCTTTTGATACCACCGACTACGGCGTAAAAATTTGCGCAAGCGTCAAAGACTTCGATATTTCCAAATTTATAAATCCCAAAGAAGCTCGTCGTATGGACAGCTTTATTCAGCTCGGAATTGCCGCAGCCGCTCAAGCCATTGAAGATGCGGGCATAGAATCTCACCCAGCGGACGCCGACAGAATTGGCGTAGCCATTGGTTCTGGAATAGGCGGCATTAATACAATTGAAGAAACTCACGCCACGCTGGTTAACAGCGGTCCACGGCGGGTTTCCCCATTTTTCGTGCCTGGTGTCGTGATCAATATGATTTCAGGCAATGTTTCCATTCAACACGGTTTCAAAGGTCCAAATATTGCTGTTGTGACAGCGTGTACTACGGGTACCCACAACATTGGCTTTGGCGCTCGAATGATCCAATACGGCGATGCTGATGTAATGGTGGTAGGGGGGGCTGAAGCGGCTACCTCACCCATTACAGTGGCCGGTTTTAATTCAATGCGCGCGCTTTCTACTCGAAATGATGATCCTGCGGCAGCGAGTCGCCCTTGGGACCAAGACCGTGATGGCTTCGTATTAGGCGAGGGTGCTGGCGTATTGGTCATAGAAGAATACGAGCGAGCAAAAGCGCGTGGCGCAAAGATTTACGCTGAAGTTTTAGGCTTCGGTATGAGTGCAGATGCATTCCATATTACTGGGCCATCAGAAGCTGGAGAAGGCGGAGCAGCTGCGATGCAAAATGCATTGAACGACGCGCATCTAAATCCTGCAGATTTGGGTTATTTGAATGCGCACGGTACCTCAACGCCGTTGGGTGATGTTGCAGAGACGAAGGGCGTTAAGTCTGTGTTTGGCAACGATACAAAATTATATGTCAGCTCAACCAAGTCTATGATCGGTCATTTGCTTGGCGCAGCAGGGTCTGTGGAGGCAATCTTTGCCATTAAGACACTTACCGACCAGGTCATAGCGCCAACAATAAATCTTGATAATCCTGGCGAAGGTTGCGATCTCGATTACGTGCCAAATACGGCACGAGATGTGAAGATCACAAGCGCTGCGAGTAATTCTTTTGGCTTTGGTGGAACAAACGGCACCCTAATATTTGGTGTTGTATAGCGCAAGGTAGGCGCAGATAGATAGATATCAGCGGTATGCGAGCAGCAGTTAGACAGATCGGACTTTGGTTTTGTCTTGCAGTTGCGGCGCTGGCGCTGATCGCGTACCTGTCTTTTCACGCCTGGGCTGATCGAGGCCTAAACCATTCAGCAGCGGTCATTGAAATAAAATCTGGCGCCTCTCTCAGCTCGATAACCCAGCAGTTGGCGGAACTCGATGTGGTGCACCATCCCAGGTTATTCAAATTGCTTGCCAGCTGGGCGTCTTTGGACACGCAGCTTAAAGCCGGCGAATATGAGCTAGATAACCCCATCTCCCCCCGCCAGTTGTTAAAAAAATTCAGTACTGGCCAAGTAATGTTGCACCCCGTGCGCCTGCGCGAGGGCATTACCGTGCTAACCATGCTGCAAGATCTGAAAGAAAATCCCTATCTAACTCACACTTTGGGAGAGTTTACCTCCTATCAGCAAGTGCACGATGAGCTGGCTCAGTCATTGGGTTTATCTGTCAAAAGTGCGGAAGGTTATTTTTTCCCCGATACCTACTATGTACATCGCGGGCTTAAAGATGTTGACTTGCTCCGGCGTGCACACCAAGTTATGCGCAGCAAAGTTGCTGAGGTTTGGGCTATGCAGTCTGCTTCGTCGAGCTCTCCTGCCTTGAGTATTACCTCAGCCGAGCAATTGCTGGTGTTAGCGTCTATCATAGAAAAAGAGACGGGGGTGGATGCGGATAGGGCGCAAATCAGTCAGGTGTTCCATAAACGGTTAAGGCGCAACATGCGTTTGCAAACAGATCCAACGGTGATTTATGCAGTTGGAGAAAGTTTTGATGGAGATATACGGCGTAAGGATTTGCGCATAGATTCGCCTTACAATACGTATCGCTATAAAGGGCTGCCACCAACGCCAATTGCATTGCCCTCATTGCAGTCCCTGCTTGCAGCAGCGCAGCCGGCTGACGGGGACTTTTTGTATTTTGTTGCAAGAGGTGATGGAAGCAGTCAGTTTTCTGCAACACTGGCTCAGCACAATGCAGCTGTGCGTCGTTATCAATTAGGTCAATAAAGTTCGTGAATATTCAGCAAGGCAAATTCATTACTCTTGAAGGCTCCGAGGGCGTTGGTAAAACTACTAACGTAGATTCTGTGTGCCAAACGCTAGATGACTTGTCGATTCCATACGTGCGGACGCGAGAGCCCGGCGGCACCCCCATGGCTGAGACTTTACGTGAAAATATGCTGGCAGAGTGGGACGAATCGGTTAACGGTTTAACCGAATTGTTTATTGCCTTTGCTGCGCGTTTGCAGCATGTACAGGGTGTTATACGCCCTGCGTTAGTGTCTGGTAAGTGGGTGGTGTGCGATCGTTTTACCGATGCTTCCTATGCGTATCAGGGCTATGGCAGGGGTTTAGATTTAGAAAAAATAGCAGTGTTAGAAGAATGGGTGCATGGCGACATGCAGCCAGACCTTACCCTATATTTAGATTTAGATCCTGAGGTTGCGGCGCTGCGAATAGCTAATCGAGAACGTGACCGCATGGAACAAGAACAAATGTCTTTCTTTCATAAAGTTCGACAAGGTTATTTGGCCAGAGCCGCAGCGGATGCGCGCTTTCGGACAGTGGATGCCAGCCTGCCTTTAGTTGATGTGCAGCGAGCGGTGTGTCTACAAGTGAAAGAATTTGTTGGCCTTCATAGGCAGGGCGTTATCTAACTCATGCTCGGTGAAATACTCCCATGGCATCTGCCGGTCATAGAGAAGCTTCAACAGCGTGCTGGCGATGACACGCTGCCGGCCGCCATCGCTTTGATTTGTGGAGAAGGGTGGGGTGGTCATGAGTTAATCCAAAGGGCTGCTTTTGCCTTGTTAGGATTATCCTCTGAGCAACCGCCTCATGAAATAGCGCACCCTGATTTTTGCTGGATAGCGCCTGATGGGGCTGTAATCAAAATCGATCAGGTGCGTAAGCTAAATGCATTTGCGGTGCAAACGCCGCAAATCTCCAAATGTAAGGTCGCCGCTATTGTTGACGCTCACCTACTGAATACCAATGCCGCTAATACGTTGCTGAAGACTCTTGAAGAGCCACCGGCGAACACCCACATTTTGATTTCCACCCCCCATTGGGGGCGGTTGCTGCCCACTATCAGAAGTAGATGTCAGCGTTATCAAGTGGAGCAAAGCGCTGATGATGCAACAACATGGCTGTCTGACAATGGCACTGATGTTTCAAAGCAAGCTTTCGCCCAGTCTGGCTATGCGCCCTTGCATGTGCAGGATGAGTCTCGCTTTGATTTCGGCGCATGGTTAATCGAGCTTGAAAATAGCCGCGAGCCCAACACTTGCATTGCTAGTATTTTGGAAGCGGATTTAGTCGATGTTTTAGCGCGCTGGTATAGAGATTTAATTTGGCAACAAAGAGCAAGTGCTAATCGAACGCTGCTCGCCTTTGCTGACGAAATTAATCAGACTCGGCTGCAACTAGAAACTTCAAATGCGGCAAATCCAAGGCTGTTGATCGAGCGTTTGGTTTACCAATGGCTGCAAGTGATTAGATTACGGCGCCAGCGCGGTAGCTGATCTTTTGGCCCCAGTTGGCGGCTGAAAAAACATACATGTTTGAACGGTTTTGGTTGAGGCCACTACTGCCTTAAGGAGTACTAGGGTGTTCATTGATTCCCACTGTCATCTAAATTATTTACAAGAACCTGAGATGGTTTTGCAGCGCGCACGCAGTGCTGGCGTATCCACTTGCCTGTGCATCAGCGTTGAACAAAAGCGCATAAATGAAGTCTTGGCATTAGCCGATGCCCACGATGATGTATGGGCCAGTGTTGGTGTGCACCCTGATGCTGCTGCTGAATCTCTCGATTGGATAGAAGCGAATTTGTCGCACCCACGAGTATTAGCAGTGGGCGAAACCGGGCTGGATTATTTACACGACATCACTGATGAGGCGAAGTTAAGGCAACAACAGGCTTTTGATTTTCAGTTGCAGTTAGCGCTTAAACACAGTTTGCCGATTATTGTACATACCCGAAACGCGCAAGCTGATACGTTGGCATTGATGGCCAAGTACCCTGAGGTTGAGGGCGTGCTGCATTGTTTTACCGAGTCGTGGGATATGGCAGCACAAGCTTTAGAGATGGGTTATTACATTTCGATTTCTGGCATTGTTACATTTAAGAATGCCGAAAACGTGCGCGAGGTGGCTCGTCAGGTGCCTATCGAACGCCTGCTGATCGAGACAGATGCGCCCTGGCTGGCGCCAGTTCCCAATCGTGGCAAGGACAACGAGCCTGCCTTCGTTGCAGACACTGCTAAATTTTTGGCTGAACTTCGCGATACAAGTTTGGATGCGCTGGCCGCTCAAACCAGTGCTAATTTCAATACGCTATTTAGACCAAGCTAAGTATGCTTCTGGTCCAGATCAAAGCACGAATAAAGCACAGCCAGAGCGCTTTGCGGCTTATAGTTTTCTGTTAAAGAAATCCAAAATCAAATTAAACCGGTGTATTGAAACGTGGGTTTCTTGCATGGAGTGTTTTGCGCCTGGGTAGGTCATAAGCTCAAAGGCTTTGTTGCGCTTTTGTAACTCGGACATGAGCATGGTGCTGTGGGTAAAGAGCACGTTGTCGTCGGCCATGCCGTGAATGAGCAGTAGTGGGCCAGACAATTTGTCTACATGGGTCAGCACATTGCCTTCTTTGTATCCCTCAGAATTGTCGTTAGGGAGGCCCATATATCTCTCTGTGTAATGGGTGTCGTAAATCTCCCAGTCGCTGACAGGTGCGACGGCGACACCGGCTTTGAAATGATCTGGCGCTTTACACAAACTCATTAGGGTCATAAAACCACCATAGCTGTGGCCAAATATGCCGACCCTAGACAAGTCTGCCCACTGGGTTTGCGCCAGTACACTTAGCCCCAAGACTTGGTCATCTACCTCGGGGCTACCCATGCTGCGGTAGAGGGGGGCTTCAAAGAAACGCCCTCGGTTAGTGGAGCCTCTGTTGTCTAACTCCAATACGCCGTAGCCTTGCTGGCAAAGCATTTGGACTAACAGCGAGCCCCATTCTTGCCGGACTTTTTGCGCTCCCGGACCACCGTAAACGTAAACTAAGGTTGGGTGGGTGCCGGAAATGTCTGCTGGCGGTGTGAGTCGGTAATACATTGATTGCCCATCATCCGCTTCGATCTCGCCAAAGGTAGATATCACATGGTGAGCATGAAAAGGCTTGTAAGGGTGATCGTTATCAATTTTTTCGGAGAACAAACTCGTCAGTGTTTGGTTTGAGTCCAAGCTCAGAAGGTTAATTTCTAGCGGGTGATGTTCGTCACTAAAGCGGTCGAGGTATAAACCCTGATCTAGATTCAGTGTGGTCTCATGCCAACCTGGCGCGTGGGTGATCTGCTGGCTACTGTCTCCTGTTAACGCAATGCGAAATAAATGATTCTCGATGGGGCGCTGGTCCCAACCGCAGACATAGGCATGAGTCTCGTTTACGCTGAGCACTTGGTTGATGTGTTGAGGTCCGGTTAGCGAAGTTGTATTGCCTTGGCTGTCCAAAATAATAGCTTTTCTGCAACCCTCTGCTTCAGTAGAAAATAAGATGCGCCCGTCATTGAGTTGACGTAGATCTTCGGTCAGGTTTACCCAAGTTGTGGATCTATCCGTAAACAGCGTTTGCCATTTATGTGCCACATAATCGGTTTTCTTCAGCCAGAGTGTTTGCTGTAGCCGATCTTGTACTTGGATATATAGGCCAGTTTGCAGTGGGCTAATTCTAGCCAGATAGACCTCACTATCAGTGGGTTCCCAGAGTAGTGTTGTGGTTGTTGTGCCTAGGTCATATCGATAAAGGCATACGTGGGGATTGTCTTTGCCGGTATAGGGGTATCGTTGTTCTACCGTCTTGCTGCCGTCGGCGTCTATCTCTAAGCGGTAGGAAACAGCTACTGGTGAATTGTCGACTTTGCAGTAGAACAGGTATTGCTCGCAGGGTGACCACCAGTGCCCATCAAATCTATGCATTTCTTCGGCGGCGAGAAAGTCAGCCAAACCATTGCTTATGGTATCGCTGGCATCACGGGTGATTCTAAGAGCTTCGGCGGCCAACAGTGAGTTTTTGTCTGAATCTTCGTTTAAGGCTTGAGTAAAGTCGGGCACTATTTCTTGAATATATAGATCACCATTTCTAACAAAACTGATCTTGTTGCCGTTCGGGCTGGTTTTATATGCGCTTTGTCTGTGGCGCGCGTCCGACAGTAGTCTAGGGGCGCGGGTGGTGTTTTTATCTGCGCTCGCATTTTTTTTTGCCTCAACTTTTGCCCCAACTAGGTAGGCTTGGCCATCCAGACTGACCAGTGCTTGATCATTTTTACCCAACCAAGAATAAGCGGTAATACCGAAAGTAAATTGTCGTTTGCGTTCGCGCTCGGCTCTTTCTACATCCGTTAGGGCGGTAACATCCGCTGCATCCTTATTTTCAAAAGTGGCTGCACTGACCCACAAGCTATGTGCTTGCTGCTCAATGTCATAACGCCATAGATCCATTTGCAGTGGGTTTTCTGTATTCCCCTTTAAGTAGCTAACAAATTTGCCGCTGGGGGCAATGCGCATTTGGGTAGGCGGCTGAGTTCTTAGGCCTGGTGCCGCAAATAAGTGCTCTGGTGTCAGGCTTTGAGTTGCACTTTCGGGCGGAGTAGCTTGGGTAACGTCTGTCATATTCTTTATGTGGCTTTGAGCTTATAGAGTGATTGTTATTGTTTAGGCGTTCGCCGCGAGTGCAAATGCGTCTCTTGTGAGATTGCGCGACGATGCTTGGGTCACGCACACATTGTCTTCAATCCGAATGCCGCCAAAGGGCATAAGGGCAGCTATTTTCTGCCAGTTAACTGCGGCATTTGCTTGCTTGAGCGGTTCTAAGAGCGAAGGAATAAAATAGAGTCCGGGTTCAATTGTCAGAACCATATCTATGTCCAAGGGCCTTGTCAGTCTTAGGGTGGAATAAGACGCTGGAGGCGGCGCTTTTTCCCCTTTTAGGTTTATTTGGTGACCACCAACATCGTGTACTTGAATGCCAAGAAGGTGCCCCAGTCCGTGCGGGCAAAATGGCTCGGTTAAGCCTTGGTCGAACGCCTCTTCAGCACTGCAGGTGAGCAAATTATGTTCTACCAACAGGTCGGCTAGTTGCCTGTGCATGAGTTTATGTAGGTCTAAGTAATGGCTGCCTTCGGTAACAGCGTGGGTGAGTTTAAGTTGATGGGCGTCCATAGCGGCAATGAGTGCGGCAAATTCATCGCCAGCCTCAGCAGAGTAACAATGTTTGCCCACGTGGGTTCGTGTGATATCGCTGGCATAACCGTTAAAGGTGCCGCCGGCATCAATGAGTAAACTGTTGAGGTGTTTCGCAGCAGTTCTATCTTGGTGCTGATAGTGCAGTAGGCTAGCGTGCTCATTTTGGGCGATGATGTTGGAGTAGGGGAGGCCCACTTCGTTGTGCCCGGTAGCTTTGAGGTAACTCAGGTGGATCTCAAATTCTGTAGCCCCTGCATGAAATGCCTTGGCCGCTGCAAGGTGACCCATTACCCCAATATTGCTGGAGCATTGCATGGTTTCTAATTCATAGGGTGTTTTGCTCCCGCGTTGAAAGTAAAGGTAGTGAATAAGGTCACTGGGATTTACCACGCAATTTCTCAGTTTAACGAGTAAATCCTCCTGAGTCTCGCCGACGAATGCATATTTGGTTTTACTCGCTAACAACTCAGCGCAGCGAACAAAGAGGCTGGCGGAGTCTTCAAATAGTTCTACATCGAGATGCTGACCATGATTTTCTGGCACCAGTGTTGGTGCATGCCAAAAATCTATTGGGCGAAAAAATAGCAGAGTCGGCTTTTTGCCCGGGCGTACTATTAAGCAAGAATGTTCGGGTATCTGATCTTGCGGTAACCACTGGAGCAAATTGGGATTGGTTTTAAATGGCGCACCGTGGTCATCGTGGAAATACATGGCCTGTTCGCCAGCGTAAATCACTGCGCTGTCAAAGCCACATTGATCTAGTGCGAGGTTCCAGCGCTGGTTGATGGTTGAAAAATGGTCTGAGAATAGTTCTAGCGGGGTCTCTAAATTCATGTCATTAAGCCTTATCAGAGCAGGGATGGGGTTAGTGTAATAGGGCGGGCGCTTTCACACCATCTAAACAGACGGGGCATCGGGTTTGGCTGATAAAGTTGCGTAGGACGGTTAACGAATCAGCAGCCGAACAATTAGCCTAACGATTAACAGAACGAGTAACTGCGCGACCAAAAGGGAAGTTAAGGGACATTCGTTGATTGGGGCGCGCAAAATTTAGGTCAATGATTCCTCCTCAGCACATCTCATGTTAGATTCTAAATCAGTTTAGTTTTTCAAAAAGGGGACGAAATGGAGAGTTACGGATATGTAGCGCCGAGTTCAATTGCCGAAGTGTTGGCTGTGCTTAATGAAAGCACCAGTGCTGGGCAAATGACACAAGTTTTGGCGGGCGGGTCAGATGTCCTTGTGCAAATGCGCATGCCAAACCATCAACCGCGAACCATTGTCGATATTAAAAAATTGGCCGAGACCAATCGTTTAGAGGTAAGTGCCGAAGGCATCTACATTGGCGCGGCTGTTTCTAGTGCAGTGATGAACGAGCACCAAGGCTTGCGCGAAGCGATGCCTGGTTTAATGGAAGCCGGCGATCTTATTGGCTCAACGCAAGTCCAAGGTAGAGCGACCATTTGCGGCAACCTGTGCAATGCATCCCCAGCTGGAGACAGTATTCCTGCACTGATCGCAGCGGGTGGTCTCTGTGATATCGCTACAGCGGGTGGCTCCCGCCAGATGCCAGTAGAAGATTTTGTCGTAGGTGTAGGCAAAAATGCCCTGCAGGAAGGCGAGTTTCTACTCGGCGTAAAATTTGCGATGCCAAAAGCGAGCACAAAGGATGCGTACCTGCGCTTTACCCCTAGGACCGAAATGGATATTGCCGTAGCAGGTGTTGGGGTTAGAGTCAGCGTTGAAAACGGAATTTGTACGGACGCTCGAGTGTCAATTGGCGCCGTTGCGCCTACCGCTTTGTTAGTCCCCGGTGCTGCTGATGCACTTATCGGTAGTTCTCTTGACGAGGCGGCACTGGCTGCTGCTGGACAAGCCTGCAAGGACAGCGCGTCGCCAATCAGTGATAAGCGCGGCACTGCCGAATATCGACAGAAGGTCGTGGCTGTTTTATGTAAACGTGCAATTGCAATTGCGCACAAGCGAGCACTGGAGAATTAAGATGGCTAGACTACATGTTGAATCAACAATTAACGGTGAAGCCCAAGAATTTTTATGCGACGCCAATCAGTCACTGCTAGATGTTTTACGCGATGAATTAGGTCTCACAGGCACTAAAGAGGGCTGTGGTACTGGCGACTGCGGTGCATGTTCTGTACTGGTAGATGGTCGCTTGGTTTGTTCTTGTCTAATGCTTGGCGTTGAAGCTTCGGGTAGCGAGGTGGAGACCATTGAAGGCATAGCGGGTGATGAGGGCCTGCATCCGTTACAGAATGCTTTTCTAGAAAACGCTGCGCTACAGTGTGGGATCTGCACTCCCGGATTTATTGTGGCGTCGAAGGCCCTGCTGGAAAAGCACCCTAATCCGGATGAAAGCACTATTCGCTATTGGTTAGCTGGAAACCTTTGTCGCTGCACCGGCTATGACAAAATCATCCGCGCTGTACAAGATGCAGCTGCAAAAATATCACACCCTGCCTAAAGTAAATGTTGAAATAGGATGCGGTACCTAATTTGGGCCGCATCCAATTCAGACCGCAGACCCAGTAACCGGCCTTCCCTAAATTTCTTATTCGCCCAGTTAGTGAAAGCCATTAAAAGCCTATGAAAGGCTATGGAAGCCTATAAAAGCAAGTAAATCTAAAGCAAACAAGTTGAATAAGTGGGCTTAAGTGGGTTGCTGGAAATGTTCGACCCCATTGGAGGTATAGTTCGATGTCACAGTTAATAAATATCGGCTCGTTGTGTATTGATTATGTTTATAGCGTGACCGAGATCGCCAAAGTCGGGGAAACTGTGGCAAGTCAAAGCATGTCCGTGTTTCCGGGCGGTAAAGGTCTTAATCAATCTATTGCCGCGGCTAAAGCGGGTATCAAAGTTGTGCATTTTGGCGCTGTGGGTACTGATGGCTCTGAGCTTGTCGAGTTCATGCAAGCAGCCGGAGTAGGCGTGAGCAATATTGTTTCATTGCCTGGTCGAACCGGTCATGCCGTTATCCAAATTAACAGCCAAGGTGAAAATACCATTGTTATTGCCGGTGGTAGCAACCGCGAGATACCTCAAAAAATCATTAACAACGCTGTTGCATTGGCCAAAGGTGGTGGCTGGATACTCATGCAGAATGAGACCAATAATGTTGGCGAAATAATTCAGTTAGCTAGCGCTGCCGGCTGCAAGGTGGCGCTAAATTTGGCGCCAGTGGATGCTTATGCCCAAAGCTATAACTATGCGCTGGTAGATTTGCTGATCGTTAATGACCTTGAGGCTATAGCAGTCAGCGGGCGAGCATCTGTAGGCGAAGCTTTTGCGCACCTTACTACAACCTATCCTGATATGAACTTGGTTCTAACCCTGGGTAAGAATGGGCTGCGCTATTACCAAACCCTCGGCGGTATCTGCGGGGAGCTAGGTGCGTTTGAGGTCAATGTAGTGGACGAAACTGCCGCTGGAGATACCTTCGTGGGATATTTACTGGCAGGGCTGGTTAGAGGGGACAGTCTGCGTGACGTTTTAATGGAGGCTAGCGCGGCTGGTGCGCTAGCAACTACACGCGCGGGGGCAGCACCTGCGATACCGGAGCTTGAAGAGGTGCGCGCGTTAATGAGGGCGCAACCCAGCAGCGCATAGTGGCCTTATTCTGGTGAGCATTTTTGGGGTTTTCTAAAGAGTAGGCTTCAAGCGCCCGTTAACTCGAGTACCAGGCGCTGAAAGTGTTTGAGGGCTAGTTAAACGTCAAATGCAAGGCCAGTGACCTTAGCCAAGTCCGCAATGGCTTGGTCTTCTCCGAGTACCTTTATAGTTTGCATGCCGAGGTTTTTTGCAGGCTTAAGGTTAATGCCTAGGTCATCTAAAAATACAGCTTTAGTAGGGGACACGCCAAGTTTCTCACAGGTGCGCTTATAAATTTCAGGGTTCGGTTTTCTGATGCCTTCCTTGCTAGATTCAACAACGAGGCTGAATATTTCCATAACGCTGGCGACTGAATTAGCCTTTGCTTGATCAGTATCCATTCCCGGTCCGTGACCGGCTTTTACGTTGTTGGTTATGCAAGCCACCATGAAGTGTTGCTTACATATTTTTAAAACTTCAACCATTCTTGGACGTAGTGTGCCGCTGAGCCTTGCGATAACCGCTTTGCCAGGAATTCTGTGGCCTTTGGCCTCGCTCTCAGCAGCAAACAGTTCGTCAAAATCATCCATGCTTACGCTGTTCGACTCAAATTGCGCCCAGGCATTGGTTTCAGGGTTCACGGCATTGATGCCTCTTATGAAGTCTTTTGGCGCGCCTACCTCAGCCTCTAAAACGTTGAATGCTTCAAATGGACTGCTTGTGAATACGCCGCCAAAGTCCCAGATAATGGCTTCTATTTTTGGGTTTGGGTTTGGGTTTGCTGATTGGGTCATGGTTAATCCTAATAGAGACTTGCGAAAACCTTGATCATAATGCTTCCAAGCCCGACTGACGATGCACTTGATCAAATTAGATGCGCACAAGTGAGCGCGCGCTTAGTATATGTCGTTCAATTGTTGATGAATGTTAGGGGATTATTATGGGACAAGACATAACGGTAACGACAAAGGATGGCAGCTCAATTGGTGCTTATATGGCGGAACCTGAAGCAGGGGTAGTTTGCTTAGGCTGTGTTGTCGTGATTCAAGAAATATTTGGCGTTAATGGGCACATTCGAGAAGTGACTGACGGTTATGCCGCGCAGGGTTATGTAGCCATTGCACCAAAGATCTTCGATCGCATAGATAGCAATATCGAACTGGGCTATACCGAAGCCGACATGGGCAAGGGTATTGAACTGGCATTTCAAAAACTCAATCTTGAGCAAGCATTGGTTGACCTTCAGGCAACCATTGATTTGGCCGGCGAGCACGGCAAGGTGGGCGTTGTTGGGTACTGTTTTGGCGGACTGTTAACGTGGCTTTGCGCTTGTGATCTTTCTGGTGTTCACGCGGCTTCAAGCTATTACGGCGGCGGTATCGTTGGGAATCTCGACAAGCAAGCTAAGTGTCCTACGATCATGCACTTTGGCGAGTTAGATGCACATATTCCATTGTCAGATGTGGAAAAAATCAAGGCCGCTCAGAGTGATGTGCCGGTTCATGTCTACGCAGCTGATCATGGGTTTAACTGCAATCATCGCGGTAGTTTCAACGAAGAGGCATCGAAGCTCGCACTTGAACGCACGCTGGCACACTTTGCCGAACATTTGAGTTAGGACACGATTTAGGTTTGAGGCCGTGAGAGGGTGAGCGCAGTCAAGTTGCGAGGCCTGGGCTAATTTGGTGCAAAGAACTAACCATTGGCATCTCTGGCTGCGCTGGCGGTTTATTTCCCATAGCAATACACGTTGCTTTTTAGTGCACATCGGTGAAGGCAGTAGCGATTAGCCAAGTCAGCGTAAATTTGTGTTCATATTTCGCTAATTGTGCGTTGACTTTTTGTCCAATTGAAAGGCGACACCCTTCCGTAGGGCGAACTTTGCGAAAAAGTGTCGGTTATCGCTAATAACGCTAGCGCAACTGTTGACTTTATTGGGGCGTTTGTTGATCCTTCGTTCGCGGGTTGTGCCGGGGAGGCCAACACACGATTTATGACCCTGAAAAGCTCTCTTCAAGCAAATTTGTTTTATATGAATTCGCTCCTAGAGGTTGTCAGGGTTCACCCAGAGCAGACAAAAGTAATGTCTGCGAAGCTCATGCATAATTTTTTGATTGTTGGCTTTTGTCACAATCACAGTTGTGCGAGGTTCAACGAAACAATGGATTTTCCAGTAGGAAGTTGTAATGAAAAAATATACACATAGGCTGACGCAAGTATTGTTGTCCTCAGCACTCATGTTCTCCGTGAGTCAGGCGCAAGCAACGACGCTTAATGACATCTTTCAGGTGGCTGAGCAGATGAATTCATCCGCCAAGCGCTCTCAAGCAAAGATTGATAACTTGACCGACGAAACGCGTCAGCTGTTGAGTGAGTACAAGACGGTACTAAAAGAAGTGGAAGGTCTAAGAGTTTATAACCGCCAACTTGAGAAGCAGATAGGCAATCAAGAAACGGAAATGGCCCAGCTCACAGTTTCTATAGATGAAGTAACCGTTATCGAGCGTCAAATTACGCCGCTTATGTTACGTATGATCGACGGGCTTGAGCAATTTGTAGAACTGGATGCACCGTTCCTAATCGAGGAGCGTAGAAACCGTATTGAAGTTTTGCGTGAAACTATGGATCGCGCAGACGTTTTGGTATCTGAGAAGTTCTCGCAAGTCTTTAGAGCTTTCCAGATTGAAAACGACTACGGCCGCACAATGGAAACTTATTCTTCCACCATCGAGTTAGGTGGGGTTGAGCGTAACGTAGACATTTTGAAGGTTGGTCGCATCGCGTTGGTTTATCAAACACCTGACGGCGAAGAGACCGGTGTCTATAACGTAGAAAATCGCGCATTTGAGGCAGTTGATCCCTCGTTTAATAGCTCTGTAAGACAGGGTATCAGAATGGCTCGTCAGCAGGCTTCAATCGAAATGCTGAGCTTGCCCATCGCAGGTGCGGGAGTAGCCAAATGAAAACGACTAAGAAAAGTGTAATGAATTTATCAAAAGGACTAATAGCAGCTGTCCTACTAGCTGCATCTTTTGCCCAAGCAGAAGAAACAGCTCCAGCGGCAGGTGATTTAGTAGTAAACCAAGCCAGCTCGCTTGACGAGTTGCTGGACAACGTAGAGCAACGCCGCGTTGTTGAATCTCGCGAAAACACTTCAAGAGAGCAACAGTTTGCGAGAGAAAAAGCTAACCAAGCGCAGCTTCTAAAAAATGCTGAAGAAGAGCGCCGCCGTGAACAGCGTCGCTCAGATCGCTTAGAGACGCAATTCGAAGAGAATGAGATTCGCATAGGCGATTTGACTGAGCAATTAGACAAGCGCCTAGGTAGCTTGCGAGAACTGTTTGGTGTGTTGCAGCAGGTTGCTGGTGATACACGTGGAGGCTTCGAAGGTTCAATCATTTCTAGCCAGTACGAAAATCGTGGCGAATGGTTGGGTCAACTAGCGAAGAAGATGGGTACATCTAGCCAGCTAGCGACGATCGACGAAATGGAAACTCTTTGGTTCGAACTGCAAAGAGAAATGACCGAATCAGGTAAGATTTCTAAGTACCCAGGAACAGTCACCAAAATTTCTGGTGAGAAGGTACCTACTGAGATCGTTCGTGTAGGTTCTTTCGCGCTGCTAGGTGACGGCGAGTACCTGCAGTGGAACCCAGACAGCCAGTCTATTACTGAGTTACCACGTCAGCCCACCGGCAGACATACATCGACTGTTGAAGCACTTCAAGAAGCCGCGCCTGGTGAAATTGTAGAGCTATCAGTTGACCCTACTCGTGGCTCTTTGTTGGCACTATTGATTCAAGCTGCAACATTGGGTGAGAGAATCGGTTCTCCCACATCTTTGTTCGCCGATGGACAGGGTGGTGAAGTAGGTTCTGTAATTATTCTTGGGGGTATCGTTGGTGTCCTCTTAGCTCTTGAACGGTTAATTACTTTGTTCTTGGTTGGCTCTAAGGTAAATGCGCAACGCAAGAACCCTGTGCCCTCTATGGACAACCCATTAGGACGCGTACTGAACGTCTACGAAGAAAATAAAGACGTTGATGTTGAAACGCTAGAACTCAAACTGGGTGAGGCGATTTTGGGAGAAACCCCGAATCTGACCAAACGCATAACGTTGATACAGGTTATCTCGGTAGTTGCACCGCTTACTGGTCTATTAGGAACAGTGATCGGTATGATCGAAACTTTCCAAGCGATCACGCTGTTTGGTACTGGCGATCCTAAGACAATGGCTAGCGGTATTTCTAAGGCTTTGATGACCACAGTCTTAGGCTTGTGTGTCGCGATCCCAACAACACTCTTGCATGCAATTGTGAACAGCCGCTCTCGTGAGTTGGTGCACATAATTGAAGAGCAAAGTGCTGGAATTATTGCTGATCACGCTGAAAAAGCTGGCAAGTCACTAGGCTAGTCAGCAGGAGGCTGTCGAAACATGTTAAACGACGCATATCTAGCAATTATCACGTTCATGGAAATGGGCGGCAATGTACTCTGGTACATAGCCGCTATCACTTTCCTCATGTGGACACTGATATTTGAACGCATTTGGTTCTTTAGAACAGAGCATAAAGAGTTGGTTTTACACGGGGCTACCGTATGGGAGTCTCGTACAGAGCGTAAATCTTGGAGTGCTCACCAAGTTCGCGAGGGAATCGTTTCAAATGCTGCAAGTAGAATTATGGGCAACCTTCCGGTCATTGAGACCTGTGTGGCGCTTTGTCCCTTATTCGGTCTGCTCGGTACGGTAACCGGTATGATTGCAGTATTTGATGCAATGGCAACTCAGGGCGGTAATGCTCGGTCTATGGCCGCAGGTGTTTCTATGGCGACCATTCCGACAATGTCTGGAATGATTGCCTCCCTATCAGGCCTTATAGGTACGACGTATTTGAAGCGCAAAGTTGAATACGAAACGCAAATGTTCGAAGACACCCTTACTCTAGATCACTAGAAGAACAGGTAAGTCTAGAATTTTCATCGCCGCAATAGGGTGATACGAGGAAAGAATTATGCGTAAACAAATGAGACGCATCTCTAGAAATGAAGAAGAAGCTGATATTAACCTAACGCCCATGCTGGACGTTGTTTTCATCATGCTTATTTTCTTCATTGTAACTGCGACTTTTATTAAGCAGGCCGGCATAGATGTAACTAGGCCAGATGCGATGACTTCTGAGCAGAAACCAACAGTAGCCGTGCTTGTTGCTATTGGTCCTACTGGTGAAATATGGATAGACAAGAAGCGGGTTGATCCTACTTCGGTTCGATCACATATTGAAAAACTCCATTCCGAAAACCCAAAAGGTGGATTGGTGGTGCAAGCCGATAGAAGTTCAACAAACGAAAAGTTGATGGCCGTACTGAACGCTGCAAGGGCTGCGGGCATGCGTCAAGTCGCTATTTCAACTGAAAATAATTAGGTAGGAATAACTATGGTTGTTCGTTATGCAATCGGCGTTGGACTGGGAGCAGTTGTAACCTTTGTTTTGTTTTTCTTGATGCAGGCGATCATTGCGAGCAATGAAGCCAATCTAGAGGAAGGCGCTAAAGGTAAGCTACTGGACTTTGTCCGACTTCAAGATGACCAAGAAGTTGAAACTAAGCAGCGTAAGCCAAAGCCGCCACCGCCGCCCGATGAGCCGCCACCAGATTTGCCTAAGCCTGACTTTGAGGCATCTGATTTGTCTCAGGGTGTAGACGTAGGGGCGGTGGATGTAGATGTTAACTTGTCTATCCAAGGCGGTGGATTCAGCTCAGATGGTGAGTATTTGCCCATCGTTAAGGTTAATCCACAATACCCACGCCGAGCGCAAACTCGGGGTATCGAAGGGTACGTATTACTTGAATACATAGTTACTAAGACGGGTGCTGTCAGAGATCCGGTGGTAATCGAGGCAAAGCCTCCCGGGATTTTTAATCGGGCCGCAATTAATGCCGCACTGAAATATAAATATAAGCCAAAGGTTGTTAATGGCGACGCCATTGACGTTGCTGGTGTAAAGACCCGCATTACCTTTGAATTGGCTGACGGATAGGAGACTGCACTTGAATATTAGGATTAACCCTAGTCTAGCTGCACTTGCTGTTGCGGTATTGCTTTCAACTGGTACACCGCTGTTAGCGGAACTCGGGTTTGATGGCGCCAGCGTGCAGGCGGAAGAAGCAAAGAAGCAAAAGACTCGCCGCGTGCCCTCTATGAGCGAGACGGTATATAAGAAGTTGGGCGCTGGCCAAGAAGCCATTGACTTGAAAGACTATGTAACTGCGCTAGAAGTGATCAACGACGCGCTAGAGCGTAGTAAGCGCTACAACGAGAACGAAATTGCTAACCTGCACAATATGCGCGGGTACATCTATTATCTGCAGGATAATTACGCCGGTGCGATTAGCGAATATAAGCGAGTTGCGCAAGCAGGGGACAAGATTCCCGAAGGTTTAGAAACAACGACGCTATATACCATTGCCCAGCTCAGCTATGTTCAAGAGAACTATGATGACGCGCTGAAGTATATGGAAATTTGGATATCCAAGGCCGTTAATCCATCTGCCGCGCCAAGAATCTTCTTAGCGACTGTTTATTACCAAAAGAAAGAATACGACCTAGCTGTAGAGCAAATGGAACTGGGTATTAAAATTGCCCAAGAGCGTGGTACTAAGATTACTGAGCAAAACTGGAGTCTTTTGACTTTCTTGTATTTTGAGAAAGAGGATTGGCCCAAAGTAATTGATACATTAGAAATCTTGGTTGAGTTGTTCCCTAAGCGTGAGCATTGGGTGCGTCTGGCGGGTGTATATGGCCAGGAAGGATTCGAGAAGAAACAGATGTATGCGCTTGAAGCGGCCTATACCGCTGGCTTTCTTGAAAAGTCTACGGATTTCACCAACCTTGCAGGCTTGTTGATGCAGGAAGAGGTGCCCTACAGAGCAGCTAAAGTGCTGGTTGCAGGTATGAAGGCCGAGGCAGTAGAGCGCGATGCAAAGAACCTCAGGTCTTTAGGGCAAGCTTATCAAGTAGCTCAAGAAGTGGATTCAGCGATCGAGATATTCGAAGAAGCTGCTGAGTTGTCTGACGACGGTAAGATTTTTGAACGGCTTTCCTACCTTTACTTAGAAGACGATCAGTTTGATCGTTGCGTGGACGCAGCGTCCGGCGCATTAGATAAAGGCGGCTTGAGAAAGGTTCAATCGGTACACATTGTTAAAGGCATGTGTCTGTTTAATCAGAACAAGCTGTCAACGGCGCGGACATCGTTTACTAACTGCCGCCGCGTGGCGCGTGCAGAGGATGACAAGTCAAACCAAAGAGTTTGTGGATCATGGATTACCTTCATTGACCGTGAATCCAAGCGTCAAGAACTGCTATCAGCTTCTTCAGGCTGATATGCAGGGCGTCTTGCCACATCTTTTGATAAAGTACGAGCCGGTTGAAGACCGGCTTTTTTATGCTCGGTTGAAAGTTTTAGTGTTAGTAGGAGAGTTAAATTGTTTACCGGGATTGTTCAAGATTTAGTATCCATTGTTAGTGTCGAAAATGAGTCGAACTTAATCCGTATCGCTGTTGATTTAGGCGAGCTGACTGAAAATTTGGAGCTAGGTGCTTCAGTAGCAGTTAACGGTACCTGCTTAACAGTGACCTCGGTGGATCAAGGTGCAGCCTACTTTGATGTCATCAAAGAAACCGCCGTAACAACTAACCTTGCAGATTTAAAAGCGGGTCAGAGCGTCAATGTTGAACGCTCATTTAAAGTCGGTGACGAAGTGGGTGGACATATAATCTCAGGTCATGTCACCGCAACTGCAGCGCTAGCAGACCTCAAAATAGACGACCACGACCGTGTGCTGTCCTTCAAAATAGACCCCAAGTGGATGAATTACATTTTGCACAAGGGCTATGTTGGCCTAGACGGTGCTAGCCTTACAGTCTCGTCAGTGGATAGAGCAGAGAGCTTGTTTAGTGTCAGCTTAATCCCAGAAACCATTGAACGCACGACACTGGGGCGTTTAGAGCTTGGCGACAAAATTAATGTTGAAGTGGACAGCCAGACCTTGGCAATTGTCGAGACGGTTGAGCGGGTGTTGGCGGACCCATTGATGCGAGAGCAGTTTTTGTCCTCGCAAGGCCTATCATGAGCCACTCAGAGTTTCGCTCCCGTTTGGCAGCGAGATGGCATAGCGCCGATTCCATGCTTTGTGTGGGTATAGATCCAGAACTCAAGCGTATTCCCGAGCATCTGCGCGCACACGATGATGCCTTTCTCCAGTTTGGCAAAGCGATAGTCGATGCAACCGCTGAGCATGTCTGCGCTTTTAAACCTCAGGCGGCGCATTTTGCCGCTGAGGGCCATGAAGACCAGTTAGCAGAGCTGATTGATTATATTCACGTAAATTACCCCGAAATCGTGGTTATTTTGGATGCTAAGAGAGGCGACGTGGGTAGCACGGCCAAACTTTATGCCAGAGAGGCGTTTGAGCGTTATCAAGCCGACGCTGTGACGGTGAATCCCTATCTTGGCTATGACAGTCTCGAGCCCTATTTTGATTACTCAGACAGAGGCATTGTGGTGCTTTGCCGCACAAGTAACCCTGGCAGCGATTGGCTGCAAAAATCGCAGCTCGCTAATACACCCCTTTACCTAACGGTAGCGGAGCAGGTCTCGGAATGGGATACAGGCGGTCAGTGCATGCTTGTAACGGGCGCCACTTATCCAGAAGAGCTGGCTCAAGTAAGAGCCGTTGTGGGCGATATGCCCCTTTTGGTGCCTGGTGTGGGCGCTCAGGGTGGGAGCGTTAAAGAGGTAGTCGCGGCAGGAGTGGACAGTCAAGGCTATGGGTTAACCATTTCTAGTTCGCGAGGCATTATTTATGCGGGCGAGGGCGAAGACTTTGCTGAGCAAGCCGGCATTCAAGCAGCCTTAGTAAAACAGGAAATTAACGCAGCGAAGAGTTAGGAGCGAAATGCTTGGAGCAGATCAACCCCCTAGTTCTCAAGGTGAATGAGTAATTAATCTAATGTTGTTTCGCGATCCACGCGGATTTAGATGCGAGCACAAGACTCGATAGCTACTTACTTCAAGAAGGGAATTTATCTCAAGGGTCGCATTTTGTTGCTTGTAGCAAGCACTCTTCGCCACCACTCTTTAACCCTAGGGTACGGCCAAAAAACTCTGCGCCGATAGTCGCAACTTCTTTCCTAACCTCACCTCTATCAACATCGAATTGTGTGCCGCAGAGATCAAGATCAGTATTGAACCAATCAACAACTTTTATAATTGCATTGCACTGAAGAAAAATAAAATGCCCGCCACTGGGCAGTAAAATCAATTCAGAGTTAGGGATATTCTTGGCATAGCGCAACGCGCTGGCGTGAGGCGGTACAAGCTCATCATCTGTCGCCGCAATGATAAAAATCGGTCTCCGGATGCTCGCTAAACTATCTAGTGTTATGGCGGAACCTATCGCCGGCGCCATCGCGAAAACCGACTTTATCCGCGCATCACTGTATGAGTAAGATGAACCCGTATAGTCTACATTGCTAAAGTCGGTGGCAAGTTCGCAATCTTTGCCGCTTTCTTCACTCGCACAATAGGCCTGCATGAGTTCAGCGTTATATCTGGCACCAGCCAAAGCGAGCACAGTATAGCCGCCAGAGGAAAATCCAGCCGCGCCAATCCGCTCGGCATCAATAGTGGTCGCCCATTTTGACTCGTTCAGTAGGTGGTCTAATAGCTTGGTGATATCAGTTGGGCGCAGCCAGACACTTACCACACCCACGTCGGTATTGTCTGTCGTAGTGTTTAGGGGGTGGTTTAGACCAACAACAATAAAACCGTTGTCTACAAAAGCGTCTATAAGCCAGGAATGATTGGCGTAGTCACCGCCGCTACCGTGACTTATTACAATTAGAGGGAGTCGCTTTTCTTTTGATTTGGGCGAGGGGTTCGTTTTCAGGTCCATTGTAGGTAACCAGGTTTCGTACGATATGCTTCGATCTCTATCGAGGTCTAGTACCACTCCCTGATTGTCCGCATTCTTCGAACACGCGGTAACGAGCACAAGTATCAACATGTATGCGTATTTCATATCTATGCCTATGATTTTCCGGTCACTAACCGAAATAAGTGGGTAGTGACCTATTCAAAGGTGCCGTTTGCTAGTCAAGAGATACTCTAGCATCACGGTCTTCTATTGCCGTTACGAGGTGTTGCACAATCAACCCGATTCCCAAAACGGCGATTACAAAGCTTACTATTGCGCCGATAGCGGGTAGGTTTACTGCAACTAGGATTGCGGCCAAGCCAGTGAGGAGAATGGCAAAATCGCTGTTAGCGAAGCGTGTGTTTGCTAGTAGTGTTCTACCGACAAATAATCCAACCACAACTTTTGCAAGGTAGATGAACACCAACCAAGACATTAGGGACAAAATAGTAAAAGGAAGACCGATAAGAGTGAATGCTAAGACCAGGCCGATGACAGGTAGACCCACTAGTGCAAGTAACCCCATACCCGCAGTTTTTAAGCCTTCTACGCCGCCATCAAGGCGGGTAGCGCGCATCCCGGGCACTAGCCACAACAATGCTAGGCCAACCAGAATTGCGCTAGCCAAGCGAGCAAACTGCCACAGGTAGAATTTGATGCCCGCATAGGGGCTGGCATCTTCGAATTCTTCTGGTAAATCTAAAAATTCAACTTCACCGTCCACTATAGCGCCGCCTGCGCGGTGGAAATGCTCCTTGTCCTCTATTCGCAAGCGTGCGCTGCCAGCAATATGGGCCCCATCAAGTAAACGCACCCGTTTACCAAACGCTTCCATGTTTTGGCCTACAGAGCTGTTGAGCTCACTAGTCTCGCTAAAAGTGTACAGATCTAGACCAATAGGCCCCTCAATAGCGGCATTGTTGCCAGCCATAATTGCGTTGCCTTTAACTGCGGATTCGTCATCGATGGAGAGCTTTTCACCGGCGATCGCCAAATTGCCACCTACTGTTGAATTTTCCAGTTCAACTGAAGATCCTGCACTGAGAAGTAAGCCTCCTACGTCGCCGCTTATAGTGATGAACTCTGCGAATGCAAATACGTTGCCAGATACAGAGCCTTCGATATCAACCCGTTGTCCGGTGGCCACAAGATCGCCGTTGACCGTGCCTTTGATGATGATTCTTACTGTTATACGAGATCTAAAAAGATTTATTACACAAAGGAGAAAAATAGCTGGAATATTATTGCTGCGACCATTTGTCCTGATGGCCGAGGTTGCTCAGTGCCGGCGTTTATCGAAACGAAGTTGCACGCAGTCAGAAGCGTTGACATGCTTACTTATCAGCTAGTATTTATTTTCTTGTCGCAATCTCTCCTTAAGTGCCTAGGCGAAAATTTTTGCTGGTTAACGCTAGAAAATTCTAAGAAGAAACATTCGTTGAAATTCTAGGGTTGGGTTAAAACCTATTTGCGGGAGGGTGGCTCGGTAGAACTTACAAGGTGCGGAAAACCTCAGATAAAAGGTAGGCAATAGTTCAATTGGGTATTTGTCGAGACGTATTGCTAGGCCGGTTGCAAGGAGTGATTTATATGAGGCGGTGGGCTAATAGTACTGCCAACACTTGGCTGCCGGTGCCGTTGGTTCGCTTCATTCCTTTTGTGGCTTTCAGTGCCTGCATCGTTCAAGGGGCGAACCGATAAGATTTCTAGGGGCCCCTAGGTACCTATGGGGTTCCTAGGGGCTCAGTAGGGTTAGTTGTATTCCTTGAGCAGGTTTTTCGCAATGATGGTTTGCTGAATTTGACTTGTGCCCTCATAAATTCTGAACAGCCTCACATCTTTGTAGAACCGAGCTACCGCATATTCTTCCATATAGCCTGCGCCACCATGATATTGAACGGCTCTGTCCGCCACTCTGCCAACCATTTCTGTTGCAAAAAGCTTACAGCAGGAGGCTAATGTATTTACCGCCTCGCCGTTATCCCTACGTTTAGCCGCATCCAAGACCATGCATTGGGCAGCGTAGCTTTCCGCTTTACTGTCAGCGACCATTGCTTGCAGAAGCTGGAAGTCGGCGATGCGCTGGCCAAATTGCTTGCGCTCACTGCCGTATGCCAAACAAAGGTCAATCAACCTATCCGCGCAACCAACAGATAACGCACTGATATGAATGCGTCCTCTATCCAATGTTTTCATTGCGGTCAAAAAGCCTTTGTTCAGCTTGTCTGCACCGCCGAGTAAGCAGCTAGTAGGTATTCGGCAGTCATCAAATATGACATCACATACATGAGCGCCTTTTTGGCCCATCTTCTTGTTGGGGGCACCCAAGGTGATGCCCGGTGTGCTTGCGTCTACCAAAAATGCGCTTACGCCTTTGGCGCCCGCAAGGTCAGCATCTGTTCGTGCAAAGACCGTAAACAATTGGGCGCTAGGGGCATTGGTGATATAGCGTTTTGTGCCGTTCAAAATAAAATCATCACCATCACGAATGGCCTTGGTCTGTAGTGATCCTGCATCCGAACCTGCGTCTGGCTCTGTTAGCGCAAACGAGCCAATTATCTCGCCGCTGGCAAATTTGGGTAGGTAGTAATTTTTTTGCTCTTGCGTGCCGTCCATGACAATACCCTGGGAGCCGATGCCATTGTTGGTGCCAATGATTGAACGGAAGGCCGGAGAAGTGCGCCCTAGTTCCATGACAACGCGGCATTCTTCGTAGGTGTTAAGTCCAATGCCGCCGTATTCCTGAGGAATAGTAAGGCCAAACAAACCCAATTCGCGCATTTCTTGCACCACGTCAGCTGGGATTTTATCCTCTTCAGCGACCTGTGCTTCAAGTGGAATGAGACGTTCATTCACAAATCGCCTCACTACATCTATTAATTGTTCTAGTGTTTCCTCGTCCATCGCTGGGGGTAATAAAGCTGGTACCGCGCTCATAGGAGACCTCGTCGTAAAATTAGAAGCGAAGTATACCTATCAACGAACGAAAATTGCGGCAAAACATCTTAAGTCTAATAAACCAAATGGGTAAAATATTGCAGTTAGCGGAAGGCTGCTTTAGCCTTCGCGTCATAGATAATAAGGAAATTTTTATGAGCAGTGATAAAGCGCCATTTTCTTGGGAAGACCCTTTTCAGATGCAGTCGCAGTTCTCAGAAGAGGAACGCATGATTCAGGAGAGTGCACGTGATTATGCTCAAGACAAGCTGCTGAGCCGAGTACGTGATGCATTTCGACACGAGACCTTTGATCGGGAAATAATGAACGAGTTCGGCGCAATGGGTATGTTGGGTGCGACTCTGCCAGAAAAGTACGGTTGTTCAAATGTGAATTACGTGGCCTACGGCATTATGGCCCGCGAAGTGGAAATGGTGGACTCAGGTTACCGCTCAGCTATGAGTGTGCAGTCTTCCCTAGTGATGCACCCAATTTATGCCTACGGCACTGAAGCGCAGCGCGAAAAATACCTGCCTAAATTAGCCACCGGCGAATGGGTCGGGTGTTTTGGCCTCACAGAACCAGATCATGGATCAGACCCCAGCAGCATGGTAACCAACGCCAAGCGCGTTGATGGCGGCTTCATAATGAACGGCGCAAAGATGTGGATCACCAACTCTCCGATCGCAGACCTTGCCGTTGTGTGGGCCAAGCTTGACGGTGAGATTCGTGGCTTTGTAGTTGAGCGCGCATTTAAAGGTTTTAGTACGCCAAAGATCGAAGGCAAGATGAGCTTGCGTGCATCGGTTACAGGACAAATTGTCTTAGAAGATGTCTTTGTTCCCGAAGAAAACTTGCTGCCTAATGTGAAGGGCCTAGCTGGTCCGTTTGGGTGTCTTAACCGCGCGCGCTATGGCATCGCGTGGGGGGCAATGGGCGCAGCAGAGAGTTGTTGGCATGCTGCCCGTAAATATACGTTGGAGCGCACTCAGTTTGGGCGTCCATTAGCCGCCACCCAGTTGGTACAGAAGAAACTGGCTGATATGCAAACCGAAATAGCCTTAGGCTTACAAGGGTGTTTGCGTATGGGGCGTATGTTTGATGACGGCACGCTGCCGATAGAAAACATTTCCATGATGAAGAGAAATAACTGTGGCAAGGCGTTAGACATTGCTCGCGTGGCTCGTGATATGCATGGTGGAAACGGTATTTCCGACGAATACCCTGTAATTCGGCACATGATGAACCTAGAGACTGTGAATACTTATGAGGGTACGCACGACGTGCATGCATTGATTCTGGGTAGAGCACAGACAGGGATTCAAGCCTTCAGTTGAGAAATAGTGCACAAAACTGAATGTTAACAATAGAATTTAGTGGTAATTCTCTCAAATATATGTAAGAAATAACCCTAACCGATTGTCTTAGACGGTATGAAATCCTATTTTATACCTTCGAAAATACAAAGAGGGCAGGGAATATGAGAGTAGCTATAGCAGACCACCACCAGTTGTTTCGTGAAGCCATTAAGAGGTTGCTGGAGTCGTTAGCCGGCGTCAAAATCGTAGGCGAATGTTCCAGTGGCGAAGAGGCCGTAGAGTTAGTTCGTTCTATCACCCCGGACATTTTACTCATAGAAGTTGCAATGCCCGGAATCGGCGGCCTTGAAGCCCTGCATAGAATAAAGCTGATGCAGGCGGGCACCCGCGTTGTTGTGCTCACGGGACACAGCCACGCACCTTTCCCCACCCAAATGCTGCGCGCTGGCGCCAGCGGGTTTTTAACCAAAAACATTACTCTCGAAGAACTCGATTTGTGCTTGCGTCGAGTTTATTTTGGCCGCCGTTATATTTGCGAAGAAGTCGCTCAAGAACTGGCTCATTTTTCTTTTGGCGCTGCAAAACAAAGCCCCTTCGACACATTGTCCCAGCGTGAGATGCAGATAATGCTAATGGTTGTGAACTGTGTCAGTGCCGTAGAAATCGCTAAATCGTTGAGTTTGTCGGCAAAGACCGTGAACAGTTATAGGTATCGAATCTTCGATAAACTGAACATTAATGGCGACGTAGCGATGACACTAATGGCTGTAGAGCATGGCATTATTGCCAGGCACAACCCTGGTAATTTGCCGCCATTGCCCAGTAGAAGGCGCGCAGAGGTAACCCAAGCGCAGCGAAATGGCGGCCCGGGTGGTACCTGAGCGAATGTAATGAAAAGGGCGTGCATCAGTACCAGTTAGAAAATTTAGGCTAAGGCGCATTAGATCGCGCCTTTTGTATAGCGCCTTTTGTATAGGGCCTTTCGGATAGCGCTTTTTGGATAGAGCATTGGCTGTGCATATTAAAGTTTTTTAAGCCCCAGGCGTTAATGGGGCTAAAACTTAAGCGCCTCAAATGCTCGGCGCAAGGGCAGGATCAATTTTGCGGATATAGCGTATTTACTGGCATCCTTAGTCGGACTGGCGATATAGTTCCACCCCATGGCGGACACACCCTTTGACTCAGAATCGTTTCTTAAAGACCTCACCAAAAAGCCGGGCGTTTATCAAATGCTCGATTCCAATGGTAAGTTCCTTTACGTCGGTAAGGCGAGAAATTTAAAGAATCGCGTTACCAGCTATTTTCGCGCGTCTGGTCTTGCAACCAAAACTATGGCCATGGTCGCGAAGATCGACCGAATCGAAATCACTGTCACGCAAAGTGAAACCGAAGCGCTGTTGTTGGAACAGAGTCTAATTAAGGCTCAGCGTCCGCCTTATAATATTTTGCTCCGCGATGACAAATCTTATCCCTACATTCATATTTCCTCTCACGCGGAGTTTCCAAGGCTGGCCTTTCATCGTGGCACGAAGAAAAAGGATGGCCGCTATTTTGGCCCTTTTCCCTCGGCTTCAGCGGTACGCGAAAGTCTGAGTATTTTACAAAAGCTATTCTTGCTGCGGCAGTGTGATGACACCTTCTTTAAGAATCGTTCTCGCCCCTGTCTGCAACATCAAATAAAGCGCTGCAGTGCGCCTTGTGTAGACAAAGTTAAAGTCGCCGACTACCAAGATGATGTTGAGTTAGCGACGCTTTTTTTAGGTGGCAAAAGTGATGCGGTATTGCAGCAGTTCAAGCAAAAAATGCACGATGCCGCGGCAAGTATGGAATATGAGCGCGCCGCAGGTTATCGCGATCAAATTCTCCAGCTAAGAAAGATTACCGAGCGTCAGTATGTGCATGGTTCTGTGGGCGATGTAGATGTATTTGGTTTTGCTGAGGAAGCAGGGCAGTGCTGCATTCAAGGTTTGTTTGTTCGCGGCGGGCAGGTATTAGGGCAGCGTGCGTATTACAGCAAGAACGGTTTGGCGCTTAACCCGGCTGAATTCTTGGAGGCCTTTTTATCCCAATACTATTTTGCTTCTGAGCAGCGCGAGGTGCCCAAGGCGATAGTGATTTGTGGTCTGACCTCAGACGTAGATGTGTTTGAAGCGGCGCTAGCAGAAAAAGCCAGCAGAAAGGTAAGTGTTAGCGCGGACGTGCGTGGGCAACGTGCCCGTTGGCTTGCGCTTGCCACAGATAACGCAGTCTTGAATCTAAAGAGCCATCTGGCCGACAAGAGTCATGTCTTGGCTCGCTTCATGAACCTTCAAGATGCACTTAAAATGGATTCCATGCCTGAGCGTTTGGAGTGTTTTGATATCAGTCACACTTCCGGCGAGGCAACCGTTGCGTCTTGTGTGGTGTTCGACAGTAATGGTCCGCTGAAGTCCGATTATCGAAAATTTAACATTGAAGACATTACCGGTGGCGATGATTATGCGGCGATGGACCAGGCCTTACGCCGTCGTTACACCCGCCTGAAAAAGGGTGAGGGGCAGTTGCCTGATGTGTTGGTTATTGACGGTGGCTTGGGTCAGGTACGAATTGCTGTAAATGTATTAAACGAACTGCAAATTGACGACGTACAAATCTTAGGTATCGCCAAAGGACCAGACAGAAAATCCGGCTTGGAGCGCTTTTTCCTCGGCGAAACCGAGATAGCAATAGATGGGCGATCTGAGGCAGGTCACCTGTTGCAGCACATTAGAGATGAAGCGCACCGATTTGCCATCACCGGTCACCGTGAGCGGCGGGGTAAAGCTAGAAAACAGTCAGAGCTAGAACATATACCTGGCGTTGGCCCGAAAAGGCGCAGACAATTGTTGATCCACTTTGGTAGCCCGGCTGGCATCAGAGGAGCCAGCGCAGAAGAATTGGCAAAAGTACCCAGCATTAGCCCAACAATGGCCGGTCAGATTTATGATGCGCTACACTAGCGCAATCCACTGTAGTCCTATTTTTTAAAAATCATTCAAGCGCGGAACCAACCTTTGAATCTACCGAACATTATTACCATCGTCCGAATTCTGCTTATCCCTGTTTTTGTCGTTATTTTTCTCATGGCAAATTCTTGGAGTTATTTGGCAGCAGCAACTTTGTTTGCGTTGGCTGCTGCAACAGATTGGTTGGACGGTTACCTTGCGCGAAAGCTCAACCAAACCACGCCCTTTGGCGCGTTTATTGACCCGGTTGCAGATAAGCTCATTGTGGTGTCTGCTTTGGTGATATTGATCGCTCACCACAACTCTATTTGGCTGACACTGCCGAGCTTGGTCATTATTGGCAGAGAAATAGTCATCAGCGCACTGCGTGAATGGATGGCAGAAATGAACAGTTCTGTGACCATTGCCGTCAGCTATCTCGGCAAGATTAAGACAACACTGCAAATGATTGCCATTACGATGTTGTTATCCTACCCGCCGGTCATGACCTCCCTTTGGGTTCAGGGTGGGTACCTAATGCTCTATTTAGCCGCTGTGATGACCCTGTGGTCCATGACCCAATACCTTCGTGCCGCTTGGCCCTCGCTGCGAGGTGGACTTAACCCTAAAAAATAGCCCTTGCGTGTGATAGGGGAAATTTCACGTTGGGCGAAATGAGCAGAAAGGTTTGTATGCCGGTTTAGCCCACGAGATTTAGGCTGCGAGGTATCAGGACACCACATTGCCCCTAAAATGGGGGCGGCTGAGAGGGGAGGTAATAAAAATGGAGGCTGGGGTCGGAATCGAACCGGCGTTAACGGAGTTGCAGTCCGCTGCATGACCACTCTGCCACCCAGCCCTCGAAGGGGGGAGCATTCTAGCCATCTCTGCCAATGATTGCCACTAACCAAGGGGCTTTCTTTTAACTCCGGGGATATTTAGGGCTAGCGTTGGTCACAAGATCTTCGTCAGAGCTTTCAGGCAAGTGTCGCTTTGTCCCCAAATTCGGTTACTAAAAGAGCGACGCTCCTATATTGTCTCCCATCAAGAATTTTCCACAACCATTGCAACATTAAGGAGAGCGTTTTGTCGGCAAACGAAGATAATCCAGAGGGTACCGAGGGGTTTTTACAGCGCTTCGATGACATACCTTTGCATAAGTACTTAGGCCTAACCTTGGCTGAAGTGAAGCCTGATTACGGGCGTTTGCGTTTGTTGAAGACCGAAACTACGCCTACGGGTATTGGCGGCAGTGTGAACGGCGGGGTACTTGCAACTATGGTCGATATGGCGGCTATTGTCGCAATATTCAGCAAAGCCTTTCCGGGCACGGAGCCAGCCGGCACAGCGGATCTGTCTATTACTTATTTACGTCAAGCCCAAGGTGAGTGGGTAGATGCCATTGCAACTATCGTTAAGCGTGGGCGTCAACTCAGTACCGTGGATGTCAGTATTGTGAATGATCAGGGTATCTTGTGTTGCCGAGGCCGGGTTTTGTACGCCATGCACAGCGCTAAGTAGCCGGACGATTGGGTGCCAATTACTCAACTTAGTAGGTCGGGTGGCAGCGCTATCTAGTCGCTTTGGCTAGGAATTTGTCCAAAGTGTTGGCGAAGGCTTGTATGTCTTTTTTGTCTAATGCCGAGGGGCCGCCACTGATGAGACCATTATCACGCAGTTCTTCAGCCCGATTGCGCCTAGCCAAGAAGTCCTTCACATTTTCTTTGGTATACAGGGTGCCGCGGGGATTAAGAGCGGTGCCACCTTTTTCCACAACCTCTGCGGCCAGCGGGATATCGGCGGTGATCACAAGGTCTCCAGCAGACATTTTTTGTACTATTGCGTCATCCGCTACATCAAACCCTTGGGCCACTTGTATTGCCGAGATCACTTTTGAGGGTGGGGTGGCAATAAATTGATTGGCGACCAAAATAGTCTTTAGCGAAAGTCTCTCTGCGGCCTTGAATAAAACTTGTTTAACCACGTTGGGACACGCGTCTGCATCTACCCAAATAATCATAATTGCGCAGCCATAGTAGAGCGCAAATTCTGCCTTAAGTCTAAGTAGCGGCAGTTGGCAGAGGCGGTAACTCTATAGTTGAATAGCTGCCCGATGGGAATAAATACAGAAAGGATTAAAGCGTTCACGGTTGCCATCATGTGCGTGGTGTCTGTCTAATTAGAGCTGTGAAAGTAATTAAACCCCAGTAGCGCAATAACGCCAAGGCCTAACCTTGTATTGGATCAACACCGGGCCTCGGCGCTCGTGCCTATTGGCCGTGTCCGCTGCAACCGCTTACAGGTTTGTGCAGCGTTCACTAAAGGCACCGGCACATTAGACAAGCGGCGATTTAGACAAGCGACGATCAATTTTAGGAATAACCTAGCTTTATGAACGAACCCACATTCACAGGATTAGCGAAAGACTTGGTCATATTTTTTGGCGCGGTGATCTCTTTCGTTTTGGGGTTTTTAGCGGTCAGCTATTTTCTGCCGCCAACGAGAAATGCGGGCTTATTCACTGTTGGTCTCTTGGCGTACATGTATGCGTTTTCGAGGCTGATCAGGTGGCTTATAGACAAAAGCCGGAGCGCAGAAGGCGACGAATAGTTGCTGTCTAGCCGTTGAAATGGATGAGTGGGCGAGGGCTATTCAAAGAGCACGAGCGGAAGCGGGGCAGTGCTAGGCGAGTAGACGCCCTCAGTGCGGAGGGCGTGCTAACAGTCTGGTAACGCTAGCAGATCACTCGTCCGCTGGCTTTGGCGCTCTTTTTGACGGTTTTCTTTTTGCCTCAGAGCTGCTGCTTGATCTGGCCTCTGCTGCGTTGGCCTTGCTCTTAGCTTTAGGCGCTCGCTTTTTCTCTGGGTTGAAACCGTCTTTTGGTGGCCCTTTGCGTCGAGGTTTTGCCTCCGAACGGGGCGGGCGTCCGTCTTTCACGGGTGCGCCCGGTGCTTCACCGTCTCGGCTAATGCGCAGTTGTTGGCCGCACACCCAAACTTTACGTAGGTCGCCAAAAACGTCTTTAGGCATACCGATGGGCAGTTCTACCATGCTGTGATTATCGTTAATGGAAATTTGACCGATATTTCTTGCATCTAGGCCCGCTTCATTCGCAATGGCGCCCACAATATTACTAGGCTCTACGCCGTGCGCTCGCCCCACTTCAATGCGAAATAGCTCAAGGTCCAGATTTCGACTACCGCCGCTGGTACGCTCAGGCCTATTTCCTCTCTCGGTTCTTTCTGCACGAGGTGCGCGTTCACGGCCTCGCCCACGGTTATTGCGCGGCTCCAGCGAGTCTCTACTGTCATGCCGTTGCTTGGATTGTTTTTTCTCTGGCGCCATAAGCAGTGTTTGGTCGCCCTGAGCGATGTTCGCCATTGCAGCAGCGATATCCATGGCCGAGGCTTCTGTTTCGCTTTGGTATTCTTCGATAATACCGCGCATAAACGACAAATGACCATTGGCTATGGTGTCCGTGATCTTCTGTTTGAAATCTGCAATGCGTTTCTTGTTGACAGTTTCAGTGCTGGGCAATTCCAGTTCATTAATCTTCTGTCGGGTAGCGCGTTCAATGGCGCCAAGCATGCGTCGCTCACGAGGCGCAACGAACAAAATAGCATCCCCGGTTCGTCCCGCTCTACCGGTACGTCCAATGCGGTGGATGTATGCCTCGGTATCGTAGGGTATGTCGTAGTTGATAACGTGACTGATGCGGTCCACATCCAAGCCTCGAGCGGCTACATCTGTTGCCACCAAAATGTCTAAACCACCAGATTTTAGTCGTGCAACCATTTGCTCGCGGGATTTCTGCGCCATATCGCCATTCATCGCCGCTGCTGCATGGCCCCTCGCTTCTAGTTGTTCGGCAAGTTCTGATGTGGCCAGTTTGGTGCGCACGAAAATCAAAATGCCATCGAAATCCTCTACTTCTAAAAGGCGTGTGAGTGCTTCTATCTTGCGCAAACCACTGACCAACCAATAGCGCTGGCGTATGGTCTCCGCAGTCGCCGTCTTGGCCTTAATGGAAACCTCTTGAGGGTCGCTCAGGTGACGTCTCGCAATACGTTGAATTTCTTTAGGCATTGTCGCTGAGAACAAAGCCATTTGGCGCTCGGGTGGTGTTTGCTCAAGAATCCATTCAACTTCGTCAACGAACCCCATGCGTAACATTTCGTCAGCTTCGTCTAATACTAAGGCTTGCAGCCTATCTAGTTTTAGCGTGCCTTTGCGCATGTGGTCCATTACGCGGCCCGGTGTGCCTACAACCACTTGTACTCCACGCTTGAGTTGGCGAATCTGGCCGGAGTAGTCTTGACCACCATAAATAGCCAATACGTTAAATCCGGGAATGTGCTTCGCGTAGCGTTTAAACGCTTCAGCAACTTGCACTGCAAGCTCGCGGGTAGGCGCGAGCGCCATTACCTGTACGCTTCTATCGTTGAGGTCTAGGCGGGAAAGTAAGGGCAGTGCGAAGGCGGCAGTTTTGCCGGTACCCGTTGGCGCGTGGCCTAAGATATCTAATCCCTGCATCAAATGTGGGATGGCCTGTGCTTGAATTGGGGAGGGTGTTTCGTAACCTACTTCGTCCAGCCCTTGAAGTAATTCTTGACTCAGGTTGAGGTCTCTAAACGTTACCGAGGGAGCATTGGAATCCGACATGAAGTGTCCTGAAAGGGAATGGGATGGGCTGGCCTAAGCCCAAAGTGCGCGCATCATACATGAACTGACGCTGTGATAGGCGTTTTTTCGCTATTTTGAGGGTGTTTTGCTGGCCAAATGGATGGCTAACGAGAGGAAAATGCCCTCAGCGCTTTATTCGATGCGTTGAAGGTGGCTGCAGTGCGATTGCCAAGCAGCCCGAGCTGAATTAGATATCGCGCCTAATCTCGAACGTGCGTGCAACTGGAGGCCCCGCCAAAAAGTGGCCGATGGCATCCATTAAGCCTGTTTCCATTCTCCAGCCCATGTAAGCAACTTGGTGCTCTGCGCTTTCCCACTGCTCGACAAGAAATAGGGTGCTGGTGTTTTGTTCTAGGTGGGTCTCAACTTTTTCGCAGCCTGCGTAAGCTCTGGTTGCGACCAACGTGTCTTTCATAATGGCGATAAACTCGTCCAAGGTTTCAGCTTTGGCCGGTAACTCTAAGGTGACTAGTACACTCATAATTGTCTCTTTTTGCCGATTGTTGTGGCGCTCAATACTAGCTTAGGGCAACGGCTAAAAAAAGCAGTTGGTCCGAGTGGTGGGTAGGCTTTTTCTAGTTTGGCCCTCTTTCGCGCAAAAGGTTTGTGCCTGGGGAGACACTCTAAAATTAATCTAAAAATAGATTAAATATAACAATAAGTTACGGGATTAATATAAATTTACCCGCAATATCGTTTGACTCCAATCTTCGATGAGCTTCGGCGCCATCTTGCAATTGATAGGTTGTATCTATGGATGAATCAAAGTCCTGGCTGCAGTACTTTTGCCAGACTTCTGCGAACTCCTCGTATCTGTACGGGTCGGAACCTAAGATTTGAATGCCCATATGAAACATGAAGCCAAGAGACGGAATGGTTGCCTCGTCTCCTGAAGTGTTGCCGCAATTGATCAAGCGGCCTCGGGGCGCCAAGGCGAACATTGAGGGTGTCCACAGGGCTGCGCCGACGTGATCAAACACCATATCAACGCCGCGACCATTTGTTTGTTCTTTGCTCCATTGCGCAATATCGGTGGTGCGGTTTGTCACTGCTGCAGTCGCGCCAGCTTGTACTGCGCGTTGGCATTTTCCCTCACTGCTTGCCGTTGCATATACGTTTACGCCTGCTGCACGGGCCAGTTGGATGGCCGCTAAAGAAACGCCGCTGGCACCAGCGTGGACAAGTAAGGTTTCTCCAGCACGCAAATTACCAACATCGAATAAAGCGTGGTGCGCTGTCATCCAGGCGGTAGGGAAGGCTGCTGCATGGGCGAAAGACATTGCCTCAGGAATGAGGTGTATGTGGCTCGCTGGCGCCACGCAGAGTTCGGCGTAGCCTCCGGCCACTGTAGCGCCTATGACATCGAGGTTGCCGTATAGATCGCCATTGCCGTGGAGGCTTGATGAGGTGGGCACCTCCGACATGGAGGGGTCGACGACGACCCTGTCGCCTATGGCGATCGCGAGTCCTCTAGAGTTTGCGATTTGCGCGGCTTCTTCGCCCAGCGCAACTATTTCGCCAGCCACGTCCATGCCGGGAATGTTTGGCAGAGAAAAGTTTGGCAGTGTGAACCAGCCGTTACGTTGAGCCACATCCACCCGGTTCACGCCGGTTGCTCGCACCCGGATAAGGGCATCGCCTTTGCCAAAAGCCGGATCCGCTACGTCGGTAAAGGTCAGTACGCTTGGGCTACCGTGTTCTGAGTAAGTAAGGGCTTTCATTGTTTTTGTATCTTTTTGTTTGGCTGATTCGCGTGCTGGAAGGATAGCGAGCAATGGCCAATGAATAAACGTCTGCTTAGGTTTGCAGGCAAAACAATCGCCTTTGTGCTGCTGTGGCTTGGGTAGGTTTGTGCCTATAATTTTCTTAAGGTTTGATAATAAAAAGTAATATAAACAACATATTAAGAGATATAATTATAAATAATATTAAATAAGTGGTGGGTTGTTGGGCGGTAGTGATTCACTTGAACGTTCATTGCAGTGTCCCTTAGCTGCTGAAGCATTCGGCTTCAACGTCGCTGAGGCAGATCTTTGTAGGGCGCTGAGCAAGCGCTTCCGCACTACTCGAAACGTCTTTGCTCTGAGTAAGGTCTTTGGGCAGCAGCAAAGTGGTAACTCATTGCTAAATCATTGCAGTTTTTGCCAAAGTAACATGTACTTCGAAACGCCAAAATGGCATTGTGCCCGTGTAATTTAGCTTCCTGCTCTCCCGTTCGGCGAAGTCCGTTTTTATTGGATTCCTGCGTAATTTTTGTTGCGGCCACGGATCTTTTCAGACGTCCTGTGCAACGGCTAAAGCGTGAGGTGGTGTTGGGTTAACTTGTGATTTTGAGGACTAAATGGCAGATCAAATTGAATTTATAGATGGCTTTTTCGCTAAGGCGCCGCGAGCCAATGCGCCGGATTTTGTGAAGGCGAACATCAGTATTAAGCGCGAGGAAATGATTCGCTGGTTGTCTGCTAAAGACGACGAATGGGTGAATATAGATGTGAAAGAGGCGCGCTCAGGTAAGTGGTACGCCTCGGTAGATAACTGGAAGCCAAACTCGGCGGTTGGCGGTAATCCACAAAATGCGGGTCCGAGTCCTGCGGGAGACAGCGCCTTCAGTGATGGTTCGCCCATGCCAGCGCCGCCGCCGCCAATCACAAACTTTGACGACATGGATGACGATATTCCGTTCTAGTTGTCCCTATAGGTGCCGTTATCTAGCACTAGCTGCGTATGGATGACCCTCATCCATACGCACAACACCGTTTAAAGCAGGCCACTGCTTATCACATTTTCAAGCCGTCTCGGCTTCCCATTGATCAAAAGCCGCAGCGGCTTCCTAGTCGTCAAAAGTCGTCAAAAGCCGTCAAACGCTCGCAATCACCGGCTTATGTTTGCAGTCTAATGTCTTAAACGCGCGCCAAAGCCCGCAGGAAAAGTGCTAAAAACTGTTTTTGTAACGCCAGTTATAGCCCCAATACCAATTTCGCCATGATATTGCGCTGCACTTCATTACTGCCGCCTGCAATGGAGGACGCGCGTAAATTGAAGTACTGTGAAAACGTTGCCAGCCCAGCTTCTGGACCGACCGCTGTGTGATTATTGCCAACTGTGCGAGCCTCAGGTTGGTGTACCGCTGCATGGTAGCCAAGGGCCTCGGTCGCCAGTTCGGTAATGTATTGTCCTAGGTCTGCGCCCAGTGTTTTCATGATAGAAGATTCAGGCCCTGGATTTTGTCCCTTGGACAAAGCCGCCATAATGCGAAATTCTGTGAATTGAATGGCTTCAAGCTTCACTTCTACCTCATCTAATTTGCGTGCGAAATTGGACTCGGCTGCGAGATTTGAGCCTTCCCATGGTATTTCCTGCGCCAGGCTACGTAATCTCTTAAGGGCAATCTTACGGCTGGCGGTGCCGCCACCGCCGCGCTCAAACTCCAAAAGGTACTTGGCCACTGACCAGCCTTTATGCTCCTGGCCAACGATATTTGATTTAGCCACCCTGACGTTTTCAAAGAACACCTGGTTGACCTCATGGGTGCCAGAGGCAAAAACAATGGGCTCTACTTTTATGCCCGGACTGTCCATGTCTAAGAGCAAAAAGGTAATGCCGTCTTGCGGTTTGCCGCTGTCATCGCTTCGCACTAATAAAAACATGCGGTTGGCGTAGTGGGCGTGGGAGGTCCATATCTTGCTGCCATTTAGGATGTAGTCATCGCCATCGCTGGTGGCCTTAAGTTTAAGGCTGGCAAGGTCAGACCCTGAGCCTGGCTCGGAGTAGCCTTGGCAGTAGTAGTCCTCGCCAGACAGTATTCTCGGCAGCAGTTCTTTTTTCTGGGCGTCGCTGCCACAGCCGATAAGCATAGGCCCGCACATGCCCACACTCATGGGCGCCAAGTTTGGTGCATCTGCCTGAGCGGTCTCTATTGACCAAATGTATCGCTGCATTAAATCCCAGCCGGTGCCGCCATATTCTTTAGGCCAAGCGGGTGCCACCCAACCTTTGCGGTGGAGAATTTTATGCCAGGCAATGTTGTGTTCGTAATCAAGAAAGAGGCCTGGGCACATGCGCTGTGCGGTGCGCAGATCATCGGTTAGAGATTCGTCCAAAAAAGTGCGTACTTCGTCGCGAAATTTTTCGTGCTCTGGGCTGAAACTGATATTCATTATTATTTTCCTCAATTGTTCTACAAGATCCGCTGAGCCAGTAACGGACCTTTTTACAAACCGTTGTACAGACTTTCCGACAAACCGAGCTCGGCTTTTACCCTGGGCACTACTTGAGTAAACAAGCGCTCTAAACTGGCAGACATATCATCTGCGCGCATGCCCGGGGGCACGGCCATAGATACAATATCGGTAATGCCGAAATCGGTGATGAATTTTTTCAGCTCTGCCACGCAATGGTCCACGTCGCCCACTATCCAAGTTTGGGGGACCTGTTCGCCTTTTTCGCCAAAGCCTTCGCCGCTTTCTTTATAGAATTTTCGGTACAGCTCCATGCGGTAGCGTTCTGACTGACGCACTGGGAGCCAATCTTTGCCTTGGTCGTCGGTGACTAAAATGCTGCGGATAATGCCCACCCTATAGTCACTGGGGTTGCGTTGACTGTTCTTTAACGCATCTACCCAAGGGTCAAATGAGCGTTTTTTCAGTCCTTGGGGTAAGAAGTTGGTGTTGTAGTGGGCGGCTCTTGCCGCGCCGGCTTCGGACATTGCTGCCAGCCATAGAGGAGGGCCGCCTTCCTGCACGTATCCAGGGGCGATTTTTACGTCTTCAAACTGATAGCGCTTACCTTGGTAACTAAAGCGCTCACCGCTGAAGCAGTGTTGCAGTACTTCTATGCCCTCGTTCATCAATGACAATCTGCGTGCTACGGGGAAGCCAAAGCCTTTGAACTCATGCGGGGCATAGCCCATGCCAAGGCCTACCTCAACCCGGCCACTGGACAGGTTGTCTAGAACCGCGAGGTCTTCGGCTAGGCGAATAGGGTGGTTAAATGGCATGAGGCAAATATTGGTGCCAAAGCACACATTCTTGGTCACCGCCGACATTGCCCCAGCTACTGGAATCCAGCTAGGCAAGTAGCCGTCTTCAACAAAGTGGTGCTCGGTGAACCAAACGAGGTCCGCCCCTATTTGGTCAAGCCACTGCACTTGAGACATGATTTCTTGGTAAAGGTATTGATGGCTGACGCCGGAGTCAGGCGGATTACGAAAGTCGTAACACACGCCGATGCGCAAATTCTTGCGCTGACTAGTTTCTGTCGCTAAATCGGTATCCGGCATAAGTCCTCCCCAAGACTAAATCTCCCCTTACCTCAAGACTATAAGAGTTGCGGCGTTTCGTGAAGTATCTCGAGCGCACTCTTAGTCGCGTGATAGCTTTGCAATCAATAGTGCTGCAGCAGCGCTTGCAGAGGCCCGTTCGTTACCTGGTTGATGGCAGCCTGTTGATGCGGATATAGATTTTGATTGGCAACAAATTCGGTGCCGGCGTAGGGATCTTTAACGCCACTACTGATGCCAGCGAGTGTGTCTATGACGGCAATACCGCATAGCGGTACATAGAAATCTGAATAGCCGCCTTCATGGTTGGCCACTATTCTGCCTCCACACAACTCATCCGCTGCCTGCATGATTTTCTGGGCCATAGTGCGAAAGTGGTTGGCCACCAACAGCATGTGACTTAAGGGGTCGAAATAACAGGCGTCATAACCGCAGGCGATAACAATGAGATCGGGTTTGAATGCATGTAGGGCAGGCAACACCACATCGTCTAATGCCGCTAGGTAGGCGCCGCCGCCGCTGCCTGCGGGCAGTGGAATATTGATGTTATGTCCGTGGCCTGCGTTTTCGCCTTGTTCGCCAATGGTACCCAAGTTGACCGGGTAGAGCATTTCTTGGTGAATGGACAGGGTGAGCACGTCTGCGGAATCATAAAAAGCTTGTTGGGTGCCATTTCCGTGATGCACGTCCCAATCGATCACGGCCACGCGCTGGACCAACTTATCTGCCTGGGCCTGCATAATCGCTAGTCCAATGTTGTTAAAAATACAGAAGCCGCGACCTTTATCTCGTTCCGCATGGTGACCGGGAGGGCGGGTCAGGGCGTAGGCGTTGTCGATCTCCCCGTTACATACGGCAGCCACAGCGGCGCAAGTACCGCCTACGGCTAATTTTGCGATCTCGGCGGAGCCGGAGCCGATCAGAGCAGACTCGCCAGCATCGCCGCCTCGACCGTCGCTGAGTTCCTGCACGAGCCTAATGTACTCAGGGGTGTGAAAACGCTCTAATGTTTCATTGCTGGCCATTTCATGGTCCAGTGATTTTAGTTTTGGCGTCACACCATAGGCATCCAACAAGTTTTTCAGTTTTCTTTTGGTCTCGGCATTTTCTAAGTGCATGCCCGGCTGAAAAGCCCCCTTAGAGGGTTGCACACCAATGGCTGAACCATTGTCATGCCACATGTAGCGCTCGTTCCAAATAAACCCTGTTGTCATAACTTGCTGTCCTTAATTGGCCACGCGTAACGGACGCCGTAGTTGACTATCCGCGTTCGCCGCTGAAATTTGCTTTTGTTTTTGCTAGGAATGCTTTGGCACCCGCTTGCATGTTTCTGGGGATGAGCACTGCTTGGTGCTTCATTTCTAAATCTAACTGATCGCTAAAGGTATTGTGGATGGCCGCATCAATTGTTTGTCTAGTGCGGGTCACCGCGCTTGGAGAGGAGCGTTTTAGTACCGCCGCAATTTCAGCTACTCGCGCGTCTAGTGCGCTGTCGTCAACGGCATCCCAAATCATGCCCCAGTGCAAAGCTTGTACTGCGCTGATTCTGTCGCCCAGCAGGGTGATGCCCAGTGCCCTAGCTCTGCCAACACGCTGAGGGATACTCCAAGTTGCGCCCATATCTGGAACGATACCGAGGTTGGGTCCAAAGGTAGCTACGAAAAATGCTGAGTGGGCAGCAACAGTGATATCGCAAGCTAGAGCCAAGCCAAATCCGCCGCCTGCTGCTGGTCCGTTGATCCGAGCGATAGTTGGTACGGGACAATCCATCAGCGCGCGCAGGGCTGCATTGAAGTCGTCACCTTGTTTGCTTGCGCCTGTGACCGGCTTTTTCGGCTCCGCGGCTTGGACTAAATCTGCGCCTGCACAAAAACCTCTGCCATTGCCGGTGAGTATCACAACTCTTACACCTTTGTTATTCCGGACGACCTCCAGTGCTTGGGAAATGCCACGCATCAATTCATTGGTCATGGCGTTCATAGATTCTGGCCTATTCAATGTGATGGTTGCCACGCCGTCTTCTTGATTTAGTAGTACAGTATTTGTAGTGAGCATATTTCCCCTCTTCAACGAGCTTGGCTCTTTGGCCTTTTGTTACTCTAGTTTTTAATACTAAATAGCGAACGCAAGTGTGCTAGCAATAGCAATCAGTGCGCTGCCCCACAATATGTCTAGCTGCCAGCTGAACCGGTTAAGGGTTGTACTCACCTGGGGAATGGAAACCAAAATCGCCATGGCTAGGTACCATAGTGCATCTATTATTCCGGCTAAAGATGCCATGCTCCATTGTAGCAATAGGTTTTGTCCTGTTTGCAAAAATTGGCTGAACACAGCAAAAAAGAACACGGCGACTTTTGGATTGAGAAAGACAATGAGAAAACCTTTGCTGGCGTGGGCCCAAGTGCTGTCGCCTACAACGGAGTCTATGTTGTCCAGTGCTAGACCTAGGTCTGTTTGTTGGCGGCTTTGCCACCCCCCCATAATCATTTTTCCGCCAAGATAAATGAGGAGCAAACAACCTCCGAGTTGTAAAATTTGGAACGCATGCTCGGAGGCGAAAAGCACAGAGCTGATGCCAGTGCCTACGAGCAGTGCATAAAAGGCTATGCCGGTGCCATGGGCCAAAGCCTGAATGACACCGGCTGAGCGACCATATTTGGTTGCCGTGCTTATAATCAAGGCCAGGCTAGCACCGGGTGTGGCAGCTCCCGCTAGCAATGCAACAGATAGTAGTGCCCATTGAGTTGCCGTCACCGCGCAATGCGTCCAGTTTGCATGCTAGCTAGTCATCCCAACCCACCATCTTTCGCTGGTTCGCATTGAGAGTTGGTACTGGCGGCAGCTTGTATTTGTTTTTCTCGGCAGATAGGACGTCGGGAAACTCATCGGCGTTAATGAACCGGTCACTCCAATTGGTGGTGGAGGTAAGTGTATTAACTGCATCTTTTCTCTGCGCAATAACTTCAGCGTTAGACTTGGCTTTGGGCATCATGCAAATGAGACTCGCCGCTCGAAACAGTTGTTGGTCATCGGCAGGTGTTTCTAAGCCAGGGCTACTACAATGAATGGTCCGAGAATCCCAGAGCATCATATCGCCCGCTTCCATATGACAAATGATTGGCCGTGCGTCTGCGAGTAATGGATCGTCTTTAGGGAATCTAAAGTGGTCAATTTTAGGGTGGATTCGATTAAGCCGTTCTGCATAATCCCGAGGTATATTCTCAAAACGCTTGTGACTGCCCGGGACCATGACGTTGCCGCCGGTTGCTGGTGAAGATGGCAGCAAATTCACTAAACCTTGCACACAATGCTTGCCTGGTCGTCCAATAGGGTGCTGATCAATATGCATCCAGCTTGGGCCTCTGTTAGTCCGCCATTTTTCGTTATATGTCCAAGGCCGCCATAAAGCCATACCATCAAAACTGACCAGCAATTCGTCATCGTCCCATACGGCCGCAAAAGCATCTTTTACAGCTGGGATGTCTCGGATGTACCACTGGACGGCGCTGTGGCCTATGCCGTGACCGGGTAAAATGCCACCGTGTACAGCCGTAGGCCAACGATCGTTGTCCCAAGTGTCTCTATTGTTTCTATCAATGCCAGTGTCTAAGCCTTCCAAATAGTCCCACATGAGGCCCAATGCTTGCTCGCTCTGCACGTCAGTTAAGGCGTTGGCAATGACCACATAACCTTGTTCCTCGAGGTAGCTAACGCCTTCAGGATCGCCTGCTTTAAAGCGCGGCACGTACTCGTAGCTAATGTTGATATTTGCTGACATAACCACCCTCCAAGAATTTCTCTGCTCCGAAAGTTACCTTATTGGGCTGAGTGGTTAAAGTTGAATTTGCTTTTGAAAATGGGCTGACTGTGGCCGAGTGGCCACAGTTCAGAGGTAGGTGCCGAAGTGTTATTCGCAGTTATTCTTTGGCTATTTTTTGGTTAACTTGAGTCTTTGATGGCTTTTTTGTTGCGGAAGAGAAATAAGGGCAGCATAAACAAGGGCCAAAGCTTCTCATAATGAGTAGGCATTAGGCGCTGTGATAGGTCCATCAATTTGGCGTCTAGGCCGACAAAAATGCGTGTTTTCTTTTTTTTCACGCCTTGCAAAATTATCTCCGCCGCACGGCTTGGATGCATGCCGTGTTTTTTGAACGCATCGCCCATTTCTTCGCGCGTTTGTGGGCCTAAGCCTAACGAAATGCCCGGTCCTTTCTCATCGTCTTCATTGAATTTTGCGGTAGACAGAATGTTGGTACCAATGTGGCCAGGGTGCACGCAATGGACCTGAACAGATGAATCTTTCAGCTCCTTTGCAAGGCTTTCTGTGAAGCCGCGTACAGCAAATTTAGTTGCGTGATAAACGCTTTGTTTTGGCACAGCAACCATGCCGAAAATCGAAGAAGTATTAACAATAGCCGCTTCAGGTCGGTCTTTTAGATAAGGCATAAACGCTCTGGTCATATTCACTACGCCGTGGAGGTTGACGTCCATGACCGAATCCCATTGCTCTTCGGCAAGGTTTTCAAAACTTGAGTCAAATGTTATCCCGGCATTGTTGAAAACCAGATCAACCTTGCCATGGTTTGCGATGACTTTTTCTGGCAGTGCTTTAATGGCTTCTTTGTCGGCCACGTCTAACAGATGACTGGACACAGCGACATTATAATTCAGCAAAAGTGCTTTAGTTTCGGCCAAGGTTTCTTCGTTAACATCACAAATGACTACATCACCGCCTGCTTTAGCAATAAGAATCGCTAAATAGCGGCCCATGCCAGAACCAGCTCCGGTAATGACAGCGACTTTTTGTGCAAGATTTCGCATTGAATACTCTCCTGAAAATGTAATCTATTTATCGGCGGTGACGCCTGAAAATGTAGAGGTTTTGGAATGGCGGCGACCGCCCTACGGATTAGCGCCTACCGTCAGTGTGCGATCTTCAGAAAGCACCCACTCGGACATAGACCCGTCGTAAACGCTAACCCTGTCCTGACCCAGTAACTTACACGCAAAGGCATCTAGCGTTGCCGCAATCCCGCCGCCGCAATAAACGATAACGTTTTCCGCGCTTAACATGCCTTGGCTTTCCAAGGTCGCCGCGAGAGCTTCTGGTTGAAGAAAGAATTCATTGTCCAGCACGTCTGAAAATGGCAGGGACAGGCTGCCTGGAATATGGCCCCGGCGCTTGTAGAAGAAATCACCTGTGCCCTCATAGAGGGGTGTGGTTAAAGCATTGATGGTGCAGGTATTATGGGCAAGGCCCGCTTCAACGCCCTGTGTGTTGGTAAAAACCGCGGATTTCGGCGAGCCAGAAAATTCTGTCTTAGCAAATACGTGACGCCCAGATTCGCAAGGCAAACCGGCGCCTTTCCAGGCGCGAATGTTACCATTTAGGACTTTAATGTGGGTGTGGCCGGCATAGTGCAAGCACCACCATGCTCGGGTTGCCCACATGAGATGGCCTGAGGAATATAAAATCACCTCATCGTCCTGGCTAATGCCGCTGTCGCCAATGGCCTTAGACAGGGTATCTAGCGGCGGTAGGGTGTGATTAAGTGCCGAGTCTGTATCTGACCAGTCATTAATAAGGTCTATAAACCCAGCGCCTTGGATGTGCTCCTCTAAATACGCTTCAATGCCAGACTCGGCTTTGTGAGCGCCGTCTACTTGATGTAATAAAACGCTGGTATCGAAGACTTTAACGTTGTCATTACCGTTTATTTTTTGCAGCTCCTCGGAGCTAATAAGATACTCAGGATGGGTATAGTTCATTTTTATTACCTTAAAACGTGCGCGGCACTTTGCTGATGAGCGTGCTCGTGTCTGTGTTAGTAGTTGGAAGCTTATCAAGGTCTGAGCTGTTTTCTAAGTTAGATTTATGAGGTAGAAAAAGGTAGGTAAATTTGCTCTAGTGGTAGCCTGCCATGTGCATAGTGCTGCAACCTATAGGCAGATTTTGGAGTTTCATGTTTAGGTTAGGAGAAGGAAATTGATAAAGCCAGTTTGTTTGGTGATAGGTGCGGGTGCCGGGATTGGTGGCAACGTCGCAAAGCGTTTTGCAAAGGAGGGTTATCACACGGTGCTTTGTCGCCGGAGTGATGAAGACGGCTTGAACAAAATGGTGGCTGAAATTGAGGCCGATGGTGGTTCCGCCAGCGGCTATTTGCTCAACGCCGTAGAGCCGGACGGATTAGAAGAACGCATTGCGGATGTCGAAGCCAATATTGGTCCCATAGATGCAGTTGTGTTTAATCTTGGCGCACAAATTGGTGACCGATCTTTAGCCAACACAAGCTATAAGGCTTTTGAGATTGGCTGGCGCATGGCTACTTTTGCTTTGTTCAGAATGGCGTCTGCTGTTACGCCTTTGATGGAAGAAAGAGGGCGCGGCACAATTTTAGTCACCTCGGCGACCTCAGCCGTGCGCGGCAATGCAGGTCAGCACTCCCACGCGGCAGCAATGGGTGGTAGGCGTATGTTATGCCAGTCGTTGAATGCCGAGTTTGCGCCTAAAGGCATCCACGTGGCGCATATCGTCATTGATGGCGCGGTAGATGCCCCTGATACGCTTGGCAAAATGCTTGGCGCAGAAAAGTTTCAGGAACTGCGAGAAACCAAGGGAATGGAACACGACGGGCTGATGCTGCCTGAACGTATTGCCGATTCTTACTGGCACATTCATCAGCAGCACAGGTCAGTGTGGACGCATGAAATGGACTTGCGTTCGTTCTCAGATCGGGCTTGGTGGAATCATTAATATCTGTTTTTAGACGCCCAAGTTGGCGTTCTGCCAGTCTTTTTGAAGGCCCTTGGTGGCGATGAGTAACGGAATCTCGCGTCGACTGCAAAGCCGGAAAGAGGCCCTAACGCAGTGTGTTTGGCGCGCTAGCCTATTTGGCTGCGCCAGTAGGCGACTTAAGCCAGCAAAATAGGTGTTAGTCTGCTTGGTCGCTGCGCTGGTCATTTGCCTGTGGCGCTCAAGGTCAAAACTTTATACACAGCGCGGTTTATATATCGCAACGCACTGTCGTAGACGTGGGAGCCTTGCTCTGTTTTCGACATTTCAAATTTTGTATCCCTTCTGCGACATTTCTCTTGTAGCTTTTCTTTTTTCTTTCCTGTTGTGTTCCCTGGCCGGTTTGGTATGCACGCTTGCCGCAATACATTTCGTTCTTCTGGGCTTTTGCCTTTGACTGGGCAGACGGTTTGATTGCGCGAAGAATCAAGAACCGTTCCGGCAGTGGTCGTGTTTTTGGTGGCCAGCTTTACCTAGTGATAGATATTGTTGGTTGCAGAGTGGCGCCAACAGTTTTGCTTATGAGTTGTAGTGATTTTAATCCAGCGTTTCTGTCTGGCGCTTTTCTGATGATTGCGGCCAGTGCAATACGTTTAAACTATTTTAGCACGTTCGCGCTTTCCGATAAGGGCCAGTACACTGGAGTAGCGCTTGATAACAATAATGTTTTCTTGGTCTTCTTGTTCCTCTTTGAAGGATTCTTCAGCACGGCGCAATTTTCTATAGTGGTGTATGTTTTTGGGGTTTTGTTAGCTTGCTTAAATGTTGCGCAAATTAAGACGCCCAAATTGTCCGGTAATCCGCGCAACGTCTACATGCTGGGTGTTCATACGTTAGTTGTAATAACTTTTTATGCGTGGCGCCTAAGTGTGCATCTATTGAATAGTCCTACTTAATGACCGCATCCAAACTAATCGAGGAGTGAACTAATCCAATGATTGTCTGCACAGTAGGAACTTTTGATCTGTTGCATGTTGGGCATTTAGCGCTGCTGGAATATTGCAGTACTCTGGGTGATGTGGTGGCGGTAGGGATAGCCTCAGATCAAGTGGTGAACTCGTTTAAGCCTAATGTGCCTGTTATTTCTCTAGATCAGCGCCAAGAAATATTGAAAGCATTGCGCTGTGTTGACATTGTGCGTCGGTATCACGAGCTTGAATACGTTTCGAGCTGCAAAGAGCTGAATGTAGACATTTTTGTTATTGGCCGAGAATTGGGACAGCAAGCCGCATAATGTGGCGGTTGAATCCTATTTGGCAGTGCATGGTAAGAAGGTCATTCAAG
>Ga0206682_10000067_pt1 | contig 98017 bp, 58 predicted proteins | sample M240m12015metaG_FD_155444 | JGI IMG/M metagenome (GOLD analysis project Ga0206682, IMG submission 155444) | Ammonia-oxidizing marine archaeal communities from Monterey Bay, California, United States - M2 40m 12015 | ecosystem: Environmental > Aquatic > Marine > Intertidal zone | place: USA... | reverse complement strand
TGGTAATTTCCGTAATCTCCGACTCACAAGAGTTCAAACCTTAGGGATGGTGGACGTTGGGGGATTTGAACCCCCGGCATCTTGGTTGCAAACCAAGCACTCTTCCAACTGAGCTAAACGCCCCTATTTGCCACGGGAGTGTCGCCGCCTTTTGATACTTATCAATGAAATATTCAATCTACACGGTCAATCGTGGCGTCACGGTCAGGACCAACTCCGACACTTGAACAAGGAACTCCAACCAAAACTTCGAGTTGCTTGATGTAATGTTGTGCTGCTGCAGGAAGAGCTTTGAATCCCATCTTGTCTTTATTGGCCTTCATTGCAATGCCTAACCATTCACCTAGAGAGTGAGCAGGGAAACCTGGAACTGTAACATAAACTGGCTTACAGCGTGCAAGTGCTGATGCGCTAGACGGCATTTCTCTGATTTCTTTTCCGTCTAATTCATAGGCAACACAAATATTGATTTCATCCAATCCACCAAGCACATCTAACTTGGTAAGGGCAAGACCAGTAAAGCCGTTGATTCTGTGAGCATGTCTCATTACAACAGCGTCAAACCATCCACATCTTCGCTTTCTTCCAGTTGTAGTTCCAAACTCATGACCTACAGTTCCGAGGTGGTCTCCCGCTTCATCGAATAATTCTGTAGGCATAGCACCATTTCCAACTCTAGTAATGTAAGCCTTGGTAATTCCAATAACGTCATCCACGTGACCAGGATGAATACCTGCACCATGAGTTGAGTTTCCTCTTGAAGTCACAGATGATGTGACATATGGGAAAGTACCTTGGTCGATATCTAGTAAACAACCTTGAGCCCCTTCAAGGATTACATGTTCGCCAAGTTTCAATGCATTATCTAGCATTAATCCTGTATGTGCTATTGAATTAGAAAAGTTATCACAAATCCACTTGACATCTTCAAGTAAAGATTCTGCAGAGACTCTTTCTGAAGAACCAGCTGCTTCTAATGAAGCATTCATTCTCTCACTACTAGCAGACGCCCACTTCAAATCACCATTTACTTCTGACAAATCTCCAAATCTCAAACCAATTCGGTTGATCTTATCAGCATAAGTGGGACCAATACCTCGACCCGTAGTTCCTATCTTCTTGTCAAGGCTATCCATATACCGATGATAAGGTAAGATAATATGTGCTCTTTCGCTGATGAATAATCTTTCACCACGTGGGTCTTCTCCAGATGATTCTTTCCAGTTGACTAGTTCGTGGTCAAGTACCCATGGGTCTATGACCATACCATCTCCAAGAATTAAGTTACATTCTTTACGTGTAATTCCTGATGGTAAAAGATGGAATTTGAGAACCTGTTCACCAAGAACAACGGTGTGTCCTGCATTATTTCCACCTTGGAATCTGGCGACCCAAGTAGCTTGTTCAGCAAGTCTATCGACTAATTTGCCCTTTCCTTCGTCGCCCCATTGTGCGCCTAAAATTACAGTTGCTGGCATATCTCTCAAACTTAGCCATCCGCGTGCCGTCTTTGAACTATGTCATTGATTTCGTTGAAAATTAAACAGTATGTAGCTCATATCTGTTAGATAAAATAAACAATCTTTTTTATATTGATTCAATCTTCTTTAGTATTGTCGAGGAGACCATAGTACCGCCAATTATACTGTACAGACCCGCATTCAGCGTTTAACAATTAATGCACGGGTTTATATATGGTCAGTGTAGACTACATAACAAGGAGTTGAGTAGATGACAAGTGGAAGCGAAAAAAGAAACCAAGCCAATTCGTCAGCAACCGTCCCCAGGGATTACGGGCTGATTGACCCTAACCGCAGAGTATTAGATGGCCACACTAGGCCGTGTGAAGAATGTGGAGTTGTAGACTGGCAGTTAGATCAGTCTCGTGGAGAGATTGCTTGCAACTCTTGTGGATTGGTCGTAGAAGAAAATGTCATTGACCCAGGTGCTGAATGGACCAATCGTGACAATTCCCAAGACCGTTCTAGGGTAGGACAACCGACCACATACACACTAGCCGACAAGGGACTAAACACCACAATCGACGTGAAAGACCTAAACACTGGTTCGGCAGCAAGACATGGTCTTAACTCCCAATCACGCAGAGAATGGCGTAGAAGAAGAGTTATTGATGAACGTTCTAAAACACGCAAGAGCAGAGAGAGAAATCTTGTAAAGGCTAATCAGATGATTAGAGACCGCTCAGATTTACCAAAATCACTGCAAGAAGAAACTGCTAGATTATACCGAAGGCTTAGTGGTGAAGGATTTGTAACTGGCCGCTCGATTGCTGGAGTTACTGCAGCATGTACATACTTAGTTGCAAGGGAAGAAGACTTACCGAGACAGATTCCAGAAATCGCTGAATCATACGAAATCGCTGAAAAAGAATTGTCAAGACTAATCAGACAAGTATCTCGAAAGTTGAATCTCCACAAGATTACATCACCTGACAAGTACTTTGACAAATTTATTTCGGATTTACAATTGCCACCAAATATCCACACACAGGTTAACCACTTATGGTCAAAGATTCAACCTCATGAAGATATTTGGCAAGGTAAGAAGCCGATGGGAGTAGCTGCTGCGCTCATCTACAAATCCGCTTCTGATTCCGGAACCTCAAGAACACAAGCCGACGTCTGTTCAGTTGCGAATATTTCTGAGGTAACACTTCGTGGATTACTAAAAATCTTTGAAGGGCTATTAGACAAATTAGGCGAAGTTTCTAAGCAATAACACCCTAAACTTGAAGAATCGCTTTTTGGTCGGATTACCATGGGATTCAAGGCTAAGGCTCGAAAGCACAATCCAGACGGCGACAAAAAAGATGATTCTAAGGACAATAAATCCAAGCAAGGCGAACAACCTTGCGGTATCAAAGGATGTGAAAAATTCTCAGACAAAAGTTTCGGTGGAAGGTCATTATCAATAGATAATGCAATAGAGATGTGGGGTAGTGGAAACTACTCAGACCGAAAAGGTAGAGTCCGTGTTTGCAAGGGTTGCTACCGAAAGTGGAAGAAAGAAAATAAGTCAGATGACTCATACTGATTTCACTTTCAGTTTTCATTAACGGGTGTAAGAAAACTACTCCTACCTACGGCTGCTCATTTTATCTATGAACAACAGAGTAGTGATTAGAAGTTTAGTTCTCCCAGAGGGATATATTGCTGCCATGGACGATGGCATGATCAGTTGGAGACCCAGTGAAGGGACTCGAAGAAATACAAGATTACCGTATCCAGTCACTACACTACTAGCGGTCGGTGGACCGAGTGGTAAATGTGAATCGATTTGGTGTGGAGATTCTCAAGGCAATATCACACATATCAGTATTCCAATGCTGAAAGTTTTGGATAAATATAGCCTTAATTCTTCGAGTATTCGAGCAATCTGTGCTGTAAGTACAACATCAGACAAAGTACTGGTCGGCACTTCGAATGGTGAAATATGGACTCTTGGAAAGGAAGTACCTGGCAGTCAAATTCTTCTTTTCTCTCTAAATAAAGCAGTAACCAGTATTCGTTGTAATGAAAGTAATATTACAATTCAAAGCGGATGGTCAAGATATGTATTCGATTGGACTGGAGAAGAGATTGAACACCACGACCAAAATCGAATTTTCAACAAAAAGCAATCTAAAAGAGATAATAGACGTGCAAAATTGCTCAAGGTTCAATACGAAAAAGGGGCACTACCTGAAGCGAGATTACTTGATATGCCGCTAATAGCCTAAGCTTCTTCTCTTTCCTCAAGTGGCCATGGAGGACTCGGTGTATTCCAAATCGCAGTTTGAGCCGGTCTTGGCCAAGACTTGGGAACTTCACCCTGTTTAACAACGCAGTCCATGAAAAAATCAATATGTCGATTCAATACTTCTTGGATATGTTTCTTACCCTTTATCGCTGGACCTTGAAGAGGTACTAATGAATCTAGATCCATTGACTTAACATGCTTCAAGCTTTCAACCAAATCAGGTAAACAACCTGTTGGAAGATCCCATCTAGTTGGTCTGTCAGCTCGAGGTAGAAGCGCCCCTGCCACCAACATTTTCTTCTCGGCAACATAAAACGCCATTGAATCTGAACTATGTCCAGGAACAGAAATGGCTGAAACTTGCCCGTCACCAAGAATGAAGATTTCCGCATCTTCCACACCTAATGTATCGGTTGACGGCATATCCGAATCAAATCTATTAGCCCATGTTGTGAAGAAATCACCAGATTCTAGCGAAACTTGACCATCGTTGTGAATATGTACAGGGCAATCACTGAAATTTTGAGATATGTGTTTGGCACCACCTGAGCAAGGGAATCTACGACTCGTAAGTAGAATTCTGTCGAGCGAATCTTCCCCCAAAACTCCCAAAATTCGTTCAACCTGAAGGCTTTGATACCATGAAGTCCCTGAATCTATGACCAAATTTCCTGCTGTACCAATTACCACAACTACGTTGGAATCATGGTGTATCCCCGGCAGCCGCACTATGCGCATGGTTGATGCTTGATGACCAAGTGCTTGAACAATACTGCATATTGATACAAAATTATGTTTCACTACAGTTCTATGAGTTGGTTGTGATTAAATAGGGGTAGTTGGTCGCAGACTCCATGGGACGCTTTCCAGAGGCTGAAAACAGAATGCTTCGACGCAAGATTTGCATGAAGTGCAATGCACGTAATGCTTTCCGTGCAGTGCGATGCCGCAAGTGTTCTTACAAGGGATTAAGACCTAAGAACATCGAAAGAAAGGGTATTTGAATACTTTTCATCCTTTCAAAGCCCAATCAGAGGCATAATATGCGAGATTGGGTCACCAAGCAATGCTAAAGGAATAATTGCTGGGAATAAAAATACTAACAATGGCAGTTTGTAACTTATCCAAACTTCTTCAACATCATAACCCTCTAACTCTTTAATCGAATTAACCAACTCTTCATCGGTAGGAGTTCTTCTTGGGGCTCTAGATTTATGATAAACTTTAGAACTACCATCTGGCAATTGCATTACTGATGTTAGCATCCAAACATGGCTATCTTTTACCTTACTTAATTTCATTTTACTAGCATGCCATGACAGTTTCAAATCTGCTAATGAAGAAATATTAGAGTTAAGGATATTCTTGACCAATAGAATAAAAGGAATTAGGATAAATGTAAGCCCACCCCACATCAGTAAAGCCAAAGCGGGAGGAAGTGCAACTAATGAATCACTTGTTTGCTCGGAAACAAGTGGCATAGTATCCCAACTAGGAATTAGTATTGCAACAAGCATCAAAGCCTTAGCATCTGCTCCACCATGAATCAATCTAAATCTCCAGGCGAAATCGATAATTAGAATTGTTAGCAGTCCTGACAAAGTACCCCACCAAAGTGCTGCTGAGCCTGTTTCATTACCAACTAGTACATCCAAAGGGCTTACATCACCATATTTTAGTGAGCCACCAATTATTCCGGCTAAGGAAAACATATACCATAGACTGACCAAAACATCTATTCGACTTCCTGCAAATAAGTCTTTGAGAGTAGGTCTACCAAGAATCGATGTTGATGCGTAAGCAACTACTGCCGATGCTGTAAGAAAAACAGTCCAGTCTGCTTCTTGAGCAATCAAGTCGAGTGCCCACAAAAATAGGGCTGGCTTGACCCAAACTAGCCAATGGTCATTTCCAACTCTTCGATCCTTATGATCCATCCATGCAGCCCACCCCATTGCAAGGAGTAATACTGACACTCTTGTCCAACCTAGAATAGACTCTGTTGATAGTCCCATAGAACGCCCTAGTTGGCAATGAACTTAAAGACGGTCACCCAACAGGTAAGAATACTGAGGATTGAGGTGTTTACATGGATATTGAAACTAGACTACAACAAGTTGCTACAGTAATCAACCAAATTGACGACCCAAAGGTACCTCGAAATATCCGTAGACAGGCCAAGGAGTCTTGTGAGCAATGGCTTTTGAATAAGTCTAAGAAACTCGATGTCAGAATTGCTATGTCACAATCAAAACTCGAAGAATTGTATGAGGACCCAAATATTCCTCCAGAATTTGGAACATTGATTCTAATGATCAATACTGAGCTTGAAAAGATTCTTACTGAAGTTATTTGATTACTCTTCATCGCTAGAATATTCTTGCGGCTTAACTATTTTTAATGAGATTATAGCTGCTAGAACCATTAGTATTCCACATAGATGGAATGCTGTATGGTAATCGAATGGTGCTGATTTCTCTACTGTCAAAACCCATACGAAACCGCCGGTCAGCGGCCCAAGTATTCTTGAAAACGCACTGATAGATTCTTGTGCGCCCATTACAACTCCTAATTCCATTCCGTTATCTTTGGCGAGAGTGGTGAGAATAGTTGAGGATGATGGTTGGAATATTCCATTACCAATTGCAATTAAGATAGAGACCAGACCGAGTTGAATGAATGCATATTCCGGTTCTGTGTATGGAATTAAGGTAAGTCCTAAGCCTGTGACTAAACAAGATATAGGCAGTAGTCGTCGAGAACCAAATTTCCTTGAAAGTGGACCTATCAAAATTCCCTGAGTCAAAATTCCAGCAATTCCAATCACTGCAAAGATTCTTCCATTTTGGGCCTCATTAAATGATAATCCACCACTACTTACGTCCATTCCGGTATACAAGATGAATACAGCGTGCATTATGGTAAAGCCAAATACAAACAGCATTGTCATCCAAATAACAACAGAAATAGACCCACTAAATAATGTGGATGCGATATTCTTCGATGATGATTTAAATCTGCTAATTAGGTTAACATTAGATTTCTTGCTTCGTAATTCAACCGGTAGAGATTCGGGTAAATTCTTGTAAGCCACAATCAGCGAAAGTAGGGAAAGTACACTCGCTGCAATACATGGTAGTAGGTATGGATATGTTTCAAAAATGGTTGATTCAAACGCACTCCAACGCGATGCAGGGTCTGATAATTCACCACCAATGAAAGGTCCAATGGTAAATCCAAGACCAAATGCTGCTCCAATTAATCCCATTCTCGTTGCCAATTGTTTCGGCGTACTAACATCGCCGATATATGCACGGGCTACGGCTATATTTCCATTGAAAACTCCTGCTAAGAATCTAGCAATAAGGGCGACAACCAAGGTGTTCGCTAATCCAAACATGGTGAAGAATACCGTGTTACCAACTAGCCCAATCATCAAAACAGGCCTTCTCCCAATTCGGTCTGAAATCGAACCCCATATTGGTGAGAATAGGAATTGAGCAGCGGAATATGAAGTCATCAAAATTCCGACCCATATTCCCACTTCAACTATGCCTTGTGAATCCGCTAAGTCCTCTACTAAATATGTAAGAAATGGTATTACAATACCAAAACCGATCAAATCAATCATGGTCACTAGAAATAGAACCATTAAGGCTCCTTTACTGGCATCACGTTGAACTGTTGACATTACTTCCCCTCAATATAACGCCAAAACATCTCTCTTTTAATCAGTACTAAAATCAATTTAAAAAATTGATTATACAGAAGATGAATTACTACCTATCTCTGGTGTCAAGATATCGATAACAGATGAAAGTCTTTCAACTAAACTCTCTTTGTGTTCGTGCTTGATTAGTGCCTGTTGCATCACCTCATCGAGTGAATCAACAGCGACTACATTAACCATGTCTTGGTATTTATCATCCAAGAGAACATCTTGTAAATTCGCTCTAGGAATAACAACCGTCTTGATTCCAGAACTTGCTGCTGCTTCTATCTTTGCTGTTACTCCACCTATTGGCAATACTTCGCCGCGAACTGAAAGAGAACCTGTCATTGCTAAATCTTGTCGAATCGGTATGTCTTCTAATGCTGAGATAATCGCCGTAGCAATTGTGATTGAAGCAGAATCTCCATCAACCCCGTGAGTATCAACAAATTGAATATGTATATCATAATCTGAAATATCTTTGCCTGTTAATTTCTTAATCACTGCACTTACGTTAGTGACACTCTCTTTAGCCAAATCCGAGAGTCCCCCCGTAGCATGTATTTTACCGCCACCGCCAAGGGATGGTGTCACCAAGGCTTCGACTGGCAACATAATTCCACTGAAGTCAGATAATCCAGAATTTGCACCAAGAACAGCCAGTCCATTCACACGACCGACTCGTTCTCCAGAATTGACTATCAAAGAATAGTCACGACGGCGCTCAATCATTCTATCAGCAACTTGCTGCTCTAGAGGCTTAGCAATATTTCTCGCCCCAATAACGTGAGCTGATGTAGTAAAGGCTGAACCATCTTCACTCGCCAAATCTCCAGCTATTCTTACTAGTCCACCCAGTTCACGTAGCCTTAGAGATAACTTACCGCGACGACCTGATCTTCTTTGTGCCTCACGAAGAATCATGGAAACCGCACTCTTATCAAAGTGAGGTATTTCTCTTGAAGTATTCATATCTCTAACGACTTCTTGGGCGATGAACCTTATCAGTCTTCTACGATTCTTAGATGTATCTGGCATTTCGGAGTTAACATAAACTTCGTATCCATATCCTCTAATTCTGCTTCTTAAAGCAGGATGCATTCCTTGGATAGCATCTAGATTACCCGCTGCAATCAAAATGAAGTCACAAGGAACTGGTTCAGTCTTTGTGAGTGCACCAGAAGATCTCTCAGAGCGTCCAGAAATAGGGAATGCTCTCTCTTGCATTGCGGTCAGCAATGCTTGTTGTTCTTCGAGTCTTAGAAGATTGACTTCATCGATGTATAGAACACCCTTGTGAGCACGGTGAATTGCCCCTGGTTCCACTCTGTCGTGAGCAGGGGTTTCCATACCACCTGATTGGAAGGGGTCGTGTCTAACATCTCCAAGTAGAGAGCCAGATAGTGTAGCTGTTGCATCTACGAATGGTGGTAACTCATTAGGGTCATGCTTTACCAGTACCTTCGGAATCCTACCCTCATCAGAAGCGCCTAAACGACCTCTGATGAACATATATCCAAACATTAGCAAGAAACCACCGAATAGTAGAGTGATAATATCCCCAGTCTGCAGGGTTGCAATGACCAATAGGAAACCGATAGCTGCGAATGCGATTAATAGCATCTTTTGTGAGCGCTCCCTTTGTTGTTTGACTGCTTCCTTTTGCATCTTAACGATTCTTTCACCACGTGAAGCAGGAACACATCTTACTCGTGGCTCATTTTCATCATCCTCATTAGGATAAACCAGAACATCTTCAAGCGCATCTCTTGGAAGGAGATTGGTCATGGACCTTGCAAGCATTGATTTTCCTGTACCGGGGTCACCAATCATTAGCATATGCCTTCTTTGTTCCGCAGCCTTTCGAATGACTACTGAACCAGCCTCTTGTCCGATAACTTGGTCAACGAGATTTTCTGGGATGGGAACGTCCACTGTGGTTTCAAAATTAACAGAATCTATCCACTCCTTAACACTCTGATTCAAGACTTCGTCTGTCCCAGTAGGCTCTGGAGCCCAAATCGTGACCTCCTCTTCGGCAGGCTCGGGCACGTCTACTGATTCATCGGACACATCTATTCCTCCACACTACTCCCCTTTATGGGTTTACAATACAAAAATGATTGTAATCTACCAGCCTCACTGGTTGTTCATACGGTCTAGGTATTGTTGTCCGTAGTAATTCCATTGTTCCATGGTCCATCCTGAAGGTAAACCACCTGGTGGAAGTTGTGGTCCAGTAGAAGATGGAATAATTGGTGCAACAGGTTGTACCGGAACTGGTGCCGGTTGGTGATAAGCTGCAGCATAAGCGGAACTCTGTACCGGCTGTTGATAGTTTACTTGTTGCTGGAACATTTGTTGTGTCCCACCATACATAGAATTAGCAACAGAGTCACTAGCAGGCAAGGTAGTATCTGCCCATTGGAATCCATCTAAGTTCTCTTCTTCTCTTCCGCCTCGCATCAAGAATAAGCCACCTAATAGTGCTACAATTATTATTGCTGAGACGATCCCAACTATCATCACGGTATTGTCTGAACTCGATGCATCATCTGATTCAGCAGAAGAACCTGTGGAGTCTGTTGAACATTGAACTCTACCGTCTGCACAGGCTGCATCATACTCAGATTGTAGATTTAGTAATGCAACTTCCAAGTCAGAAGTATCTCCAGATTGCAAAGAAATGTCTTGCTCTAGTTTAGTAATTCTTTCTTCTAATACCGAGATACGCTTGTTCAAAGTCTCTTCATCCATTTCAGACGGTTCGGGAAGAGATTGAGTCACATCCCACTTTATTGGAGTTTGAGTTTTATAATTATTATTTTCAGAATCAACGGCATCGATGCTTAATGTGAAATAATCATTTTCATTGTAACCATTTGTCCTTGCCATTTCATCAGCAGACCCACCAAGAAGAGGTATATTCAGGTCGGTTTCCCAACCAGATGCTGATTGTGAAGCATCCAAGTCATAGCCCCAATATCCATCACATACTCCGCCACCACAGAGAGTCCAGGTGACTGACATTGATGTGAAAGTTGGCGCACTGCTGCTCAATTCCATCATAACATGAGGCGTTTGAGAGATGTAAAGGTCAGTAACCGTTGCGATAAGGAAACTTGAGTCAGAAGGAGTCTTGGAAATTGTGAAAGGCACAGAATCAAACACATCAATATTGATTGTGTAGGTATTTATGTCATAGGTATCACGTACTTCGATTGTAACTGTGTGCATACCAATCTCGCTAAATTGTAGATTCAACATTCCTGATGAACGGATGTATTGAGCACTACCTGGAGAAGATGAGGAAACTAATGTTGTGACCTTATCCAAAGAATCGTCAATATCCGAAATTCTTGTTTTCAAGTCAATGGACATTTGAGTACCTGATTTAATGGTGATCATTTCAATATCGGTCATATCTACTCGAGGTGCATCATTAATTGGATTAATTTCAACGATAACCGTTTGGTCTGAACATTCCTGGTCTAAGTCACATGCTCTGATGGTTAGAGTTGATTGACCATTGGAATCATCAGTCATTGTTTCAAAGCCAAGGACATTTCCAATCAGTTCTGTCTTAATCAGTTCTGGGTTAGTGTTGCTAACTACAGAAAAACTGAGTAAAGCTGTATCAGAATAATCTCCGTTCATATCTGTGTCCGAAACGAAAGGCAGCAGCCTTAGTGTACCATCTGAGTCAGAACCTTGTTCATCAATGACTTGAGTAGGAAGACCGCTCCATCTAGGCTGCCCGTTTTCAATAACATTGAATTTCAAAGTTCCAGACGGAAGAACACCCTGTGAAGAATAATCTCCACCATCATCCACTGTGATCAGTATACTCTTTTGACCAAGTGGGCATCCTTGTACGTCACTGAATGCGAACTTTACATCGATTGTTTTTGTGGAAGGATTCCACCCCATAAAAGCAGGATGGTCTGATTCAATTACTAAATTGGAAAGTGGTGTCTCTGGGTCACTTACGTGCCCGGTCATATCGACAGAAGTAATTTGGTCACAAACCACAGGTGGTATAGGTTCTGCAACAATCATTGGTAGGCCATTGGCTAATTCGAATGCATTGGAAGTTATTCTCCAATCGCTCATCTGTCCTCGACCATCAATTGTACGTGAACGCAAGTCATACCATCCTGCTACCATATCCATTGTAGGAGTAATTACGTACTCTCTACCTTCGTTGGTAGTGTCTGCATTGACAATAACTTCGCCGCCACTGTCGACTGAATCATCCCAAAGGTTCTGACCTGCTGGTGAAACCTCCAACTCAAAGGTCATCGTATCGATTGTATCTACATTATCATTTGCAGTACCCTTCGCAATTACTTGGAAAATAGTACCTCTCTCGATAACATTGTCCCCGCTGACTGTTGCTTGCTTAGCCAATGGAGGTCTATCGTGCTCCATTGTTTTGACATTGAGGTTGTTGCTTGACAAACCATCACCGGATAAGCCCGAAAGTCTTGCACCAAACTTTGTATTCCAAGCATTGCTTGGAAGTGATGATGTATCGACAGTCGCTGTATGAGACATTGTAGCCTGAGGTACTAAGTTAGACAATGCCTTAGAACCAACAACTACTGGATTACCAGCATCAAGGTAGACAATCTCAAGGGTCCCTCCGTCTGTGTAATCTAGTCCACCAAGGTTTCTTGCTGAAGCACTTACAGTAACTTGGTCACCATTGACATAACCATCAGGCGATGCTGGATTTGAAAGTGTAACGTCAGTGACTCCAAGGTCCATCTTGGGGCCCATTGTACTATCTGAAACTGCAAGAACATCAGCATTGTGAGAGGAAGTACTCCAAGTATTGTAAATTGCACCAATGGTTAGCATATTACCAAATCCGGATTGACCGCCTCTAGCACGAGCAAGGCTTGCCGGAACAGTCCATGTCTCCGAGTGAACTCCTTGTGAAAGATCCATAGTGACAAATCCAGTTCCGCTTCCGGTAGTTCCTGAAGTGGTTGCGTAAGAATTACCATTCAACAGCCATGCTCTCCAGCAGTTGTGACCATAGGTTCCGTCGCTGTATGTGTAAGCACACTTATCTTCAGTTACTGCAGCATAAAGAACAGTGGATGAAGGAGCAGTACCTGAACCAACATAAGATGCTTCCATAGTAATATCGACATTAGCACTATTTGTCGGATTGACTGTTTGAATAACGTTCAGTTGGAAGTCGTTAATCGAAGAAGCCATTGAACCACCAGAGGAGAAGGCTGAGTCGTACCTCTTTCCATCGCTGGTACTTCCGCTAATCTCTGGGTCAGAGTCTCCCATGTATCCCGTAGGTGCGCCACCGGACTCACCAAGGTGGTTCAGTGCGTATATTGGAGCAACGTTTCCTGAACGAGCATCATTGGTAGTACCATAACTTGCTGACATGTAAGTGATGTAAACGAATTCATCAGGATTTGAAAGTTTCAAGTTATGCGCAGATTCTGAACCGCCTCCAGCGTGGTAACAATAGTAGCAGTTATCCGAAGAAATATATTGTAGAAACACATTGTGTCCAGGTGAACTGGCTTCTGAAACAACGGCTAAGTCGTCTAGTTCTTGTTCCTGCTTTTGATTCAAATCGCCAGTAAATGAAGTCATAATACTCCCAATAAATAGTGCGACGATGACAATTGATAATACGCGGGCAGACATCTTCATGAATCGTGGAGTCATCAGACAGTATATGAAACCCTCTATTTCCGGTTTAATTTGACATTTGGTAAATGTCTTGGCTAAGGATAAAGATTGTATCAAATGTATATTTGGGTATCATCATGGACGAGCAGACATGGGTTGCACTCGAACAGGAAGATGGCCGTGTATTTCTAGTTGAAATGTTAGACAAAGTACACAAGATAAAAGGCATTGGAGTTCTTAACCCAAAAGAAGCTTTATCGCAAGTAGAAATTGGAGAATCCGTTCAACTAGGCCACAAGTCACTCAAGAGGCTGCCAATTGGCCTACCGGAATTGAGCAAATCGATGGTCCGTAGAGCCCAAACCATCAGTGCCAAAGATGCTGGCATGATGATTTCCAAAATGGGTATTGGCTCGGGTGATTCTGTACTTGAAGCGGGACTTGGGAGTGGAGGATTATCCATGCACATCGCTCATGTCTTGGGTAATAATGGATTTCACGTGACAGTAGAACCTAGAGAGGAGCATGCAAAAGTCGGACTTGAAAATTTACGAAGAGCAAAATCATGCTTACCTGAATTTCCACAACATCATCATGTTGAAGGTAATATTGAAGACGTTATTGATGAAATTAAATCTATCAAACCGAAATTCAAATCGATAATACTAGATCTCCCTCAACACAGCGAGGCGATTAGGGCGATTGCACCATTGTTAGAGATGGGTGGAAGAATTTGTTGTTATTGTCCAGTCACAAGCCAAGTAGAATCCGCATGGCAGACATGTGAAGAAAACGGCTTGAAGGTGGAATGGGCCGGCGAGTTGATTGAACGACCGTGGGGGCGTGCATCACGTGGAGGAATGCGCCCGGTCAACGGGCCATTTGGACACACTGCATTTCTTTTGATCGCAATAAAGAATGATTAGAATTTCTGATTTTCTATAACTCTTATTTTAATCTCACACTTTGGGCATGTAAACTTGAACGGTGGAACACTTCCCCTAGGAACTCCTAAACGTGCTTCACAAGATGGACATGTAACTTTGTTGTCAGAACTCATTCGACATTCATTAGTTGCTAAACTGTGCGCCTCTACTTCTTCATCCTTCTTTTCCTCAGAATCTTGTTCCGATTCAGAATCATCCTCTACTTCAGTCCCATATGATGGATTATTCTTTCGCCTCTTGCGTAACATGTTCATCAACACCAAAAGAGAAATTGAGAAAATCCAACCTCCAAACATAGTGTAAAGTGTTTGAGATTTATCCAAAGTAACACCGAATAATAGTTCTACTCCTTCCGGCGGCATTTCTGGACCTTCAATTTCTACAGAAAGGTTTCCAGATTCCAGTGTATAAGTTGCTCCATCTATTTCCACACTAGCAGAAATCATTAGATTGGCTAACTGAGATTCGGTGACTCTAGAATTTAGTAATAACTCATAGACTAGTGACTCCCCATTATCCAAAGTAAATTGATTGGATGAACTATTCGTAGTTACCAAAGTAAGGCTTGAATCAAATAATGATTCATCCTTACCAAGTAAGAATAGCGTTCCAGTGATAGGAGCATTGGCTAGATTTTTGACAGTAAAAGTTGTTGATGAACCACCTGAAGAAGACATCGAGATAGAGTCAGTTCCAAAACTCATCTCAACTATTCCGTCATCACCCCAGTTTGCTTCCACTAGATAGTTCTCGACTTCTTCGAGAACATAATTAATTCTCGCACCGCTAGTAACTCGGAAAATTATCGATTCATAGCCATAGGATGAATCTTCGTCTATGGTACAAGACCAAGAGTAGGCTTGTGATGAAGAACCAGCATCTAGAGTGAATATTTCTGAAAGACTACAACTATCACCAGGGGTAGTCAGCATAAATTGATCTAATCCAGTACCAGTATTTGTCACCACAACAGTTCCTGCTACCTGTTCACCGGGCTTACCACCATTGCTATCCTCGAGAATAGTGATCTGTGCGCTTGCTTGAACAGGAATCACGTTGAACATATTGGAACTTGATACCATCTCATCGCTAGTCGAAGTTGCCATAACGGTCACAGAGACTCCGCTTGCCGGAGCACCTACAGCCATTTCACGAATCGAAAGAGTAATCGATTGAGTCGAAGATGGAGCGAGGCTTACTGAAGCTGTAGACAAAACAAGGTCAAACCAATCCGTGGCATTATTGGAATCATCATAACTCAAAGTAATCAAAAAAGTATCCTGAGCAGAACCTAAATTAGTCACTTCAAATGTATAATCAACGCTACTAAGAGGCCCCACTGCAATACTACTGACTACTGAGTTAACCGCTAGACCAACACTATCTGCAATTTGTAATTCAAGATTTAGAGAGGTTGATACTTCAGATGAACCATAGGTGACAACAATTTGATGAGTACCTGAACTAGCAGTTGAAACCATACTCAAGGCCATATTGACTGTTACTGATTGACCTGGGGATAGAGTACTTATGGTCGGGTCAAAAGACACCTCTGCTCCAGTTGGAAGCCCCGATACTCCGGCAGTAAGATCTAGACTTTGAGTACCATCATTGGAAAGTTCAAGCTCAACTGATACAGTTTGACCTGGTATGACTGAAATCCTACCGTCTATTGGTCCAGTCAGTGATGCCAATGGTACAGATGCGACATTTACATTCAAAACCATATCCTTGGTTACACCGCTATATGTCACGCTAAATGATTGACTATAATTTCCAACCATGCCAGTATCAGCATCAGTATGAAGAGTCCAGATTCCGACTGAGCCAGAGGCAACTGTTACACCTGTCGATGATTGTAAGTCTGTGATAATTCCACTTGTTGAGCCAACATCGAGGAAGAATTCGACATCTTCACTACCAGAGTTGTTCAGTCTGATTTCATATGATGTATCAGTTCCAGGAGTGACACTAATTCCGCCTTGTGGAGCCGATAACTCAAATTCAACATTTTCATCGATTCCGATTATGAAATCAAAGTCATCTGGAGAATATTGTTGCTCACCATAAGATGCTGAGCCCCCAAGTTTAGCAATACACTCGTCGCTGCTAGTGGACATAGGTTCAACGATGACTTGCAAACCAACATCGACAACATCATCGGGTGCAAAGTTATTGGAAGAGGCAGTCAAAAGCGAAATATTACATGGCCCACTAATCAATTCTACAGTCCAATCCATATCTAATTCAGCATTACCTAAATTTGTGACTTGTACTGATGTGTTAGTGGTCTGTCCCGGTATGAAACTAGCATCTTGGTCGAGGAAAACCGCACCGATATCATTCTCAGCGACTACTTCAACAACCATTGTCGAATAACTCGAAATATTTCCTTTGGTAGAAGCGGAGTATAAATTAAAACCATAAAAACCGGGCACAGCATCACTTGGAACTGAAACTTGCAGAGTTACTTGTTGGTATGAATCTGCAGGAACATCTGTTAGTTCAACATCATCGAACAATACATTCCATCCTGCTGGTATCGACCTACTGGACTGGCTTGTAGGAGAAATCGAAGAACCCGAGACTTCTTCCCAAGGATAAGATATATCAGAAGTCTCATTGAATACTGTAGCAGCAGCGGCTTGTTGTAACTCGAGTTTCAAAGATGCAGACAATGCTACAGTATCGTTTGAACCCACTGGACTTTCACCGACCATGGTAGCATAAAGGACGCAAGCAGAAAGGTAACTTCCTGAAAGTGAGGGATGGCTTCCGTCTGCGGTATACAGGTTATAGAATGTATTTCCACTCTGGCTTGCATTGGTTCCGTCTGCCTCTACTGCATCGTGAATGTGTTGGAACGCTAGCCCAACCGGGGCTATCCAAGCCGTATTTCCTGCTGCACTGATGTTTTCTGCGTAGTGGATGTAGCCGTCAGCCAATCGACTCTGCATGATGGAGTAATTTTGATTGATATTGTTATTCTGATGCCATTGAACACCGGATTCTCCACTTCGGCGACCCCAAGTCATAAACAGAACGATTTCTGAGCCTTCCGCCTCAACTTCAGTACTTATTTTTACTGCGCCGTTCTTACTCTCCTGCCAATTCGTATCGGTAGTTGGTAAGGACGGAATTTGGCTTTGGTCTTGTAGAATTACATAATCCCAATCGATACTGGGGTTGCGCAATGTGGTATTTGAGATGTGCATTGAAGTATTGATATCGTCCCAGTGCCCTGCCAAATCATAGCCACCTGGCGCAATCGATTCTGTGTCGACTACTCCCAAGGATTCGAGCAAACTTGCGAGATTATTTGATGCAGTGTAACTATTCCCGTACACTAGAACGTTCGAGGGGACTGTTGCGTTACTAGAACTATTTCCAGTTCCGTTATCGGTTTCATTTCCAGTTCCGTTACCAGAGCCGTTTCCGGTTCCTGTCCCATTGGAAGTATTCGACCAAAAAGAGGCCAAATCAGGCTCTGAGTCAACATTCAGTAGTATTGTATCTTCGACATTACCATCATTCCAAATGTCTACAGCATAATTCGCCGAGGTCCCCGCATTCATCTGTTGAAGAGGACCGTTCATTGAAGAAAATGAGACGGATGTCTCGTATGATGGATCAACGGAGGCGTAAACTGTGATATTGGTTGAAACATCTGCGTCCGGTTCTGTTACTGTAATTACAAATGAACCGCTATCAGAAGGTACTGCACCCTCGTCCAATCGGATGATGAAAGTAGTATCAGCAGAAAACGTTGGCAGTACATTATCCACTGTTTCGTTAACTGAAGTCACATTCCACACACTTGGAAGGTTCGATAAGTCTAGAGTGATATCAAAGGATTCAATCGAGCTACCATTATTGTCAATGGTAAGAGTCAAATTATCTGTATGACCATCTTGTAGAACTATGTGAGATTTATCGACTGAGAGATGTATCGAAGGATGCGCAGATACATTGTAAGCAATTGGAGAGATACTTGCAAGAAGTAATATTACGACAAAAGTTAGCGCTCGACCCGCATAATTCGACATAAGACCCAGTCAACCCAGTAGCACATCCCTCTTGAGTGAATCGGATATAAGCGCCAAAATCTGATAGAATTAATATCATCCTTGTTGTAATGATGATATTCTGTCTTGGTCAAGTTTTTCCCAAGGGAATTCACCAGATACGCCAACGTTTCTGCCAAAGTGACCACCAGCAGCAGTTACTGAATAAATTGGCCTCTGGAGGTTAAGGTCACGGGAAATAGCCCCTGGTCTGAAGTCGAATGTGTTGTTTACTCTGCGTGCAATTTCAAATTCGGATTCATCCGATGTCCCAAATGTTTCGACTCTTACACTTACTGGTTCTGCAACCCCTATCACATATGCCAATTGAATCTCACATCTATCAGCAAGACCTGCAGCCACAACATGTTTAGCAGCCCAACGAGATGCATAGGCAGCTGAACGGTCTACTTTTGACGGGTCTTTACCAGAGAATGCACCGCCACCGTGACGCCCCATTCCGCCATAAGTGTCGACAATTATCTTACGACCAGTCAGTCCAGCGTCAGCATAAGGACCTCCAGGGTCGGCGAACCTTCCTGTACCATTGACCACTAATTTGTAATCATTGTTTAGTAGTTCAGCAGGTATCGAGTGTTCGACTACATGTTCTCTAATTTGTTGCCTAACATATGCGAGTTCTTTCTCTTCAGAACCATCAAATTGGTCTTTGAGTTTATCATCGTGCTGAATGGCGATTACAACTGTATGCACCTTAGAAATCGAACCATCAGAATTGTATTCTACTGTGACTTGAGATTTTCCATCTGGCCTTGTCCATGGCAGAGTTCCATCTTCTCTGACTGTTGTTAAGCGTCGTGTCAATCTTTGCGAAAGTGCTGCTGCCAATGGGAAGTAGCGACCTTTTAGGCCGTCATAATTCTCAGTTTCATTGCATGCATATCCAAACATCATGCCTTGGTCTCCAGCACCTTGGTCAAGACCATCTTTGTTCACGCCTTGAGCAATATTTGCTGATTGAGTAGTAATATGAACTTGGACATCACAAACTTCCGAACTGGTTGCATCCATACCTATGTGGTGCGAAACATAACCAATTGCTGCTCCCGCCTTTCTAGCAATTGATTCATAATCAGGTGCTGCACCATTTAGTGAAACCTCACCAGCAAGAACAATCAAGCCCTTTTCTTCCTTACCCTTGACACAGGTTTCTACCGCAACCCTTGCGTTCGGATCGATACTCAAACACGCATCTACAATCGCATCTGAAATTGCATCACACAATTTGTCAGGGTGTCCGCTAGTAACTGATTCTGAGGAAAATAGTACATTCGTCATAATTGACCCGCCATGTCAACCATTTATGAATAAATCGCCTATTCGGCAACATCAATATTCTTTATAGTCATAAAAGAGTCAAAGTTTCCTCTTTCGTCTTACAAGTTTTATCTGATTATAGACGAATGCTTGATGTTCTAAACCGCCTCCGCCCGAATATGACCACTTATGTTGCGACCGCATACAGAACACACACATTGGGTGAAATTCAATCCGATGGAGCCCAGTTGATAGGACAGGAAGTTACTGTTGCTGGATTCATGGAAGTAAATCGTGGCAAGGGCGCAATATGTTTCGTGGACCTTAGAGACGGCACTGGAAAGACACAGATATTTCTCAAAGCCGATAATGTTGGAGAAGAATCTTTGGACCTAGTTCAACGTATGACTCGCGAATCAACACTACAATTCACAGGGATTGTTTCGCAAAAGAGACCGCCAAAAACCAAGGAAGGAGAGCCTGTTCCGCCGCCAGCATACGAAGTGGTTGCCAACTCGGTCACAGTAATTGCAAGAGCAGAAGCCCCTCTCCCTCTGGGAGTAACCGACACCGTTCATGTCGCACTAGACACTAGACTCGATAACAGATTCTTGGACTTGCGTAGGGCTCACGTAGCCGCTATGTTTAGACTTAGAGGAAAAGTCCTACAATATGGTAGAGAAGCATTGATCAATGAAGGTTTCTTTGAAACTCATACTCCAAAAATTGTTGCTACTGCTACAGAAGGTGGAACAGATTTATTCCCAATGCAATATTTCGACATACCGGCTTACCTTAATCAGTCTCCTCAATTATTCAAACAACTTTGTATGTCTGGTGGACTTGAAAGAGTGTTTGAAGTTGGACCTGCATTTAGAGCTGAAAAGCATGACACATACCGCCATCTAAACGAATTCATTTCATTCGATATCGAATGTTCTTGGGCAACTGACGACGATGTTATGGGAGTATTAGAGCGAATGATTCACCATATGTGGGATTCTGTATCTAAGGATGAAGAATCACAACAACATATTGCTACAATCAATCAATACAGAGCGACCCAAGGTGAAGAGCCTGTTGAAGTGATAGTACCCGAACTTCCATTCCCAAGAGTTTCGTACTGCGACGCAATTGACATCATTAAGAAAAAGGGTGGAAAAATCGAATGGGGCGATGACATCGATGCTGAAAACTCTGACTTGTTAGCAGAAGATTTACCTCAATTCTATTTCTTGCCGCAATGGCCAATGGACCTCAAACCATTCTACATACACCATGTCGAAGGCGAGATTGGCTCAACTGGTAAGCAACTGAGTCGTGGTTTTGACCTTAACTTTGGCAGAGATGAACTAACATCGGGTGGACAAAGAGAACACAGAATGGATGTACTTATTGAGAACCTAAAAGACATGGAACTTGACCCTGAAGAATTTGAATTTTACGTTGCTGGATTTAGACATGGCGTACCTCCACACGCCGGTTGGGGACTAGGAGTTGAGAGAATTTTGATGAAACTAACTGGAGCAAAAAACGTTCGAGAAACCGTTCTGTTCCCTCGTGATAGAAAGAGAGTTAGCCCTTAGATAACAAGAGTGTAAGAGTTATCAACCTGTTTTGATAGCGAGCGATATGCACGAGATAGTCTATTTTGATTCACCCGGATTTGCTGAAGTATCACGTTTCTGTCTAGAACTTTCTGGATTAGAATGGAAAAATACAACGGTAGACTGGGACGGATATACCAAGATGAAAGAACAAGGAGAGTTACCTTGGGGATACCTACCAATTATCCGCACCCCCGAAGGTGTTATCTGCGAATCAAATGCATTACTCCGCTACACAGGAGCCCTAGCAGGAATTGAGCCAAAAGACCTTTTCACAAGAGCCAAAGTGGATGAACTAGTTGAAGTGATAAATGGTTGGAGACAACATTTCATTCCGACTTTTGCAATAGACGACCTCGATGAGAAAATTGCTGCTCGTCAAGTAATGTTTGATGATGGCGGAAAGATGGACCTTGCCCTCAAGGCAGTATCAGATATCGTTGAGAATTCAACAACTGGATGGCTAGCGAGCACTGATGACATGACCATCGCAGATATCAAAGGATTCATGGACACCTTCATGATGTTTTCAGGACAATTTGATGGAGTTGTGCCAGAGATGTTAGCAAAATATCCTGCATTACTGACATTTCATGAAAAGATGTCTAACGATGAGAGAGTGAAAAATTACTATAACAACGATGATGAGATCCGCAGGGTGTTTAGACCAGGCGCATTTGATGATTTCAAATCATCAGATAATATCTGACGGTGAGTCACCTGCGGAGAATCGAGTGACGCTTCCATCGCTTGAAATTACGAACTTTTCAAAGTTCCAGCGTATATCTCCAGTATGACCATCTGAGCCGGTTGACTGACTCAATTCTGCAAATAATGGATGCTGATTTTCTCCTTTGACCTCTAACTTTGCCATCAATGGAAAATCTACATTATATTTGGAGGAAGTGAAATCACAAATTTCTTCGTGAGTCCCAGGTTCTTGCGCCCCATATTGGTTGCATGGAAAGCCAACAACTGTAATTCCATCTTGTTTTGATTTTTCTTGGAGTTGCTCATACTGATGAGTAAAACCGCAAGCACTTGCAACATTTACCACTAACCATTGTTCTGTTCCAGATTCACCTAGCGTCCTCAAGGTTGTTTTTTGTCCATTCATTGTGTCAAATTCGATGTCTAGTGGATTGCCCATAAACAACACAAAATAGTTCTACTCTTGAAATCTTGTATTAATTGAATAAGAGCAAGGGTGATAGGCGACAACTGTTAGCATTTGGTATGGCCGTTGACCGTATGCAATGGGGTGCTGAATCTTGGCAGTACGCAGACCTGTACATGCCTGATGACCCTTCCCCCTACCAGAAAGATGTCGGAATTCCTTGTATCATGTTAATTCATGGTGGATTTTGGAAGGAAAAATATGATTCTGAATTGATGAAACCAATTGCTGAAGATTTAGCAGAAGCTGGCGTAGCAGCATGGAATATTGAATTCAAAAGATGGAATGATGATGAAAAAGGAGTTTGGATGGACACACTTTCTGATGTAATGAGAGCATGGGGGCAATTAGCACTTTTACCGGGTATCGATATTACTCGTTCAATGGTGATGGGACACTCAGCAGGCGGCCAGTTAGCCCTGATTCTAGCATCGAAGGCCGAAAGAAAACCTTGGCTAGCAATCGCACAAGCACCGATTACTGATTTGATAGGAGCAGACCATGCTAAACTTTCTGATGAAGGCGATGCTGTACGCAAGTGGCTTGGTTGCACCCCTGAAGAGAACCCTGAACTGTGGTCACAACTCAATCCTGTTGACAATCCACCTATCGCACCAGTACTGATAATACACGGTGAGCAAGATGATGAAGTCCCACATGAACAATCTGAAACTTATGCAAGAGTCATGAAAGCAAAAGGAGCGGATGTTCAGAAACTATGGCTACCAGGCGACCATTTCTCAATCATTGATGTTGCAAGTGATGATTGGTTGGTAGAACTAAACACAATCCTAGATTGGCTTTGATGCGAATACCTATCATGGAAGACCTCTTGGAGTAAGACATGGAACTACTCGGCTCTGATTTCCCATACTCACAAAACTCCTTGACTGGAAGACATGCCATGGTTTGTGGTGCTAGTCGTGGAATTGGTGCTGCTACTGCAAAAATGCTTGCTAAAGCAGGAGCGAATGTTACAATCTGTGCGAGAAATCAAAACGCTCTAGAAGAACTCAAAAATGAACTCGTGCAACTAGGAAATGGTAGTCATCAAATTTGTATCATGGACCTTGAAGAGATCGATTCATTGAGTTCAAAGGTTCAATCTATTATTGCTGGAAATGGCCCTGTCCACATATTGATAAACAATTCTGGAGGACCTCCAGGCGGACCATTACTAAATAACGGAGTTGAAGATTTTGACGCTCCATTCAAGAGACACCTTCACGCATCACATAGCTTAGTTCAATTATTAGCGCCACAAATGGTTAGTGAAAATTTTGGTAGAATTATCCAAATCATATCAACATCAGTGAAAGAACCAATTCCAAACATTGGACTTTCTAACACTCTTAGAGGCGCTATGGCATCATGGGCAAAGTCATTGTCACGAGAACTTGACCCTTGTATTACTATCAACAATGTTCTTCCTGGCTTCACAGATACTGAAAGACTTGGAAGTTTAGCAGATTCGATTCACCAAAGAACTGGTAAAAGTCCTGAGGAGATTCATAAATCATGGATTGAGCAAGTTCCTATCGGTCGATTGATTGACCCCCTAGAAACTGCTTCTGCAATTCTATTCTTGACACTTCCAGCATCTGGAGGAATTAGAGGAGTATCGCTAGCGGTCGATGGCGGAAGACTTCGCGGTATCTAATCAGCGGTAAAGGTCGAACCAAACCGGGTAATGATCTGATACATTCGATGTACTAAATGATGACATGTCAATGCCCCATGTACCAACCAAGCGCCCACTCAAGTCCCCAGTAGTCACGATTCGGTCATAGGCACAGTCTGAAGAAGACACAGTAGTATCAGCAGAGTCTGGAACTAGCCAAGTATAGTTTGTATTTCTCATCGGAGATGACCATAGTTCTTCTGAAGAAGCATAACTACAATCAGCATTATAGTCTCCTAAAATAATAATATCGGTTTCCTCTGGATTCTGCTCTTGGTAATCCTGTACCACAGTGTGTAGTGCGTTAATCTCTTCCATTGCAATTGCCGGTTTTGTATGGATTGTGATTAATGTAAAGTCAAAACCAGATGAATTACCACTGGCATTTAACAATTCAAAACTACCTAAATAGGGTTCTTTTTGGAATAAGTCGGACTCTGAATCATTATACAAAGTACCGTTGATTGGTGAGAATACTGTAGTATTGTAATAATATGCATATTGCTCCTGATAAGTATCGTCTTCTTGCTTTCCACTTCTTTCACTTAGCAACATATCCCAAGTTCCGTTGGATTGATTGTTTATCTCATCGAGGAATTGATATGGTACTAATTGGTCAATGTCTCTTATTTCTTGAACTGAAACTAAATCATACTGAAGCACAGTTTCCACTAGCACACTAATCACTTCAGGCTTACCCATTTTCGTTTTACCAAATGTTTGAATATTGAAAGTCGCAATTTTAGCTACTTCAGAACGATTAAGTTCGGGTATTTCTCGAGCCACTGTTTCATTCTCCGAGTCATCATTATCTTCATCACTTTCGACAAAAACAAAAACTGTATTTTCTTCTTTGTGAACTGCTAAATGAATCGTCATTGGAGCAAGAATAAGAATTGCAACCAAACTCAAAGCCTGCAGATAACCATCTAAAGAACCCATAACTATTGTCCTAGAGGCCTATATGTAATTAAGATTCTTGAAAATTTCCGTCAGGATATGTTATTCATAACGTAGTGTTGGCGCAGTCATGAACGGCGAAGTCACTGCTGAGCAGGCTCGTAAAATTCTTGATATGCTGACCAAAGGTGAAGCACTTGAGAATGTCAATACCTCACTTGCATTACGCCTTATACCGCTTGCAGAAGAACTCGATGACGAGGATTTGGTTGAAAGATTACTCAAGCACGCATTAGATGTGAGTCAAGACGATGTAGAGAAAGGATGGGCTGAATTCGAAATCATGAAACTTAAGGACGCCCCGCTAGAAGATTTCGCAGAACTATCATCGCAAATTGAACACTTAGTAGACGGAAGTTCCCTTTCCGCTGCTCTTATGCACCACATTGGATTGTTGTATTTGGCTCAAGAAAACTATGATGAAGCAAAACTGTTCACCAATCGCTCCCTTCGCCTTAGAGAATCTGTTGAAGATGAGGCTGGAATCGTGTATGGTTTAGCACTTCTCGAAGCGTGTTGTAAAAGACAAAACCTGAATGATGAGGCAATAGTTCATGGCACTCGTAGACTTGAAATTTTGATGAAACTCGATGACTTAGAAGGACAAATTGAAGCGTTGAGTGACCTTGCTCACACACAAGCGACAATTGGTTCATTTGACGCTGCTCAAGACTTGTATAATCAATCTCTAAAATTATCAAACGAACTCGAAGACGTATCTGGACAATTGGTGGCCAGGTGGGGTCTAGCAGATATTGCTGAAATCAGTGAGGATTATCAAACTGCAATGATACTACTTTCTGACTGTCTTCATTCATTTATCGCCCTTGGTATTACTGCACCACCTCAGGTACGTGATAGAATTGAAGCACTGACCAATATCCAACAACCTCCAGAGAACAATGAGTGATCGATTTTAGCACACAAAGTTATGGCATGAAAGCGACTGGCAAGCACGGTGATAGTATGGAACACGACATCTTCTTCTCAATAAGTCAAACACCGGATACAGACGGTGAGATTCCAAGTGAATCAAAGATGTTCGCAAATTATTTCCAACAACTTCAGCATGCTGACAAACTTGGGTTTGGTACTGGATGGATTGCTCAAGCCCACCTATCAACTGAAACGCAAAAATCAAACAGCAAGCCTGTAGTGCCTCATTGGCAAGGTGAAGTAGGACTCTGTACTGATTTCCCTCAACTCGCTTTGGAAAGTTTTCGTAAAACCTCCAACATCAATATCGGTTCTGCTGTAATGAGCATATTAGCTAGTGGAGGACCTATTGCGCAAGCCGAAAGAATAGCAAATACTGTACAATTTCTTTCGATGATTGATGACAAGAGGAAACTGAATATTGGATTTAGTGCTGGTAGATTTGAATTCATGGCAAGACCTTACGGTGTAACTCCTAGAAATCCCTGCGAAGAAGCAGCATGGCCTGCCCTAAGAGGACAAATTTTTATGGAAGCAAGTGAAATTTTTCTTCGACTCCTCCGTGGTGATACAATTAGTAGCGATAAAATTCGTAAAACGGTTCTTACTCGTGAGAACTTCCGCTCCGATGAAGATTGGCTAAAGGTTCAAACAGCGTACTTGGCTACAACAAAATCAATTGAGTCTCCCGAAAGTATCACTATCCCTAATAGATATGAGTTCGAAGATATATCGATAATACCCAAAGAATGGAATCGAGACCAACTGGAATTAATCGCTGGAACCCATGACCCACGAGCACAAGAATTTGTCAATACTTTTTTGCCTGTTAAAGTATTCAATCTATCAATAACTTCACCAGAAGTCATCGATGAAACTCATCGAAAAATGGCTCAATTTTATCATAAGAACGGCGGAAATTGGCAAAGAAGTGACATGCCGAGAACCAGTTTCGTCTTCATCAATGATGAAGAAGGTTTGACTCCAGTTCAACAAAGCGAAGCCGCAAAAATAGAAGCATCTAATGCCCTAGAAGCATACTGGAATGCTCTAGAAGGTACAATCGACCCAAGTAAAGTTGCACGTGCAACCGATAATGCATTGATTGGAAATGTTGAGGAAGTCGCCAAGCAAATGGTAGAACGATTCCACTCTGAAGATAGAATCATGGCATGGTTTGATTTCTTCAATCACGACTCCGAGAGGGTTTGCCGAAATATGACTGCTTACATGAATAAAGTAGCACCTCTTGTTGAAAAATTGATGGAGGAAAAGTGATGACAGACGAAAAAACTCCTTCTGCAGTTATCGATGGCAAGCCAGGAAGTTCGATGTATCCTAATTCATCCCTAGGCGAAAATATTCAGGGAATTCCAACCGGTCGTGAAGTCGCTTGGGAGCCATTGGTAGACTATCGAAGAAACGGTGTATCAGAAACAACAATTCATGGTGCTGTAGCTTGGTCACATGGAGATGAAGTGATTCATTCTTTTGGTGGAAATGTCCTTTGCTATGGTCGCTCGATGATGAAACCATTCATGCTCAAAGCATTCACTGAAGAATTAGAAGATACAACATGGGAACAAAAAGCAATTTCTGTGGCCTCTCACAATGGTGACACGGAACACGTGGCAGCAGCACAATCTCTACTCTCAAAGCCTGAATGGCCTTTGATGCTGACTCCACTTGATGTTCCACTGATTCAATTTGGTCGTCAAGTCAGAAGACCAAGAAGATGGTATCATACTTGCTCTGGTGAGCATGCTGCGATTCTCCATGGTTGCCGTAAAAAAGGTTGGAATCGAGCAGGATACACACTTCCTACTCATGAAGTATTCAAAGCCTATATGGCTCAAATTAGGACTTACCTAGGAGAAGATTGGACACCATTAAGAATTGCAAAAGATGGTTGTGGCCTTCCAACTGTATCCAATACCGTAGCGGAATTAGCGCAAATATATGCAGGACTGGTTAGAGACAAAGACAATGATTGGATTTGGGAATCCATGATACGAAACCCAGACCTTGTTGGTGGATTTAATCGACTTGACTCTACTGTTTTGAAAGCCGGAGAAGGGAAAGTAATCGCCAAGGAAGGTGCTGATGGTCTTCTAGGATTAGCGATTGAGCATCCTGATTACCCGAAAGGTCTTGGGATTGTGGTGAAAATAGCCCATGGCTGGAATTCACAAGCGACATGGTACATCGCAAGAGCGGTGTTAGGAGTGCTAGGAATTAAACTTCGAAATCCATATCCACTACACCGGCAAAAAGCATTCATTGTCCCAGGAATTGTACCTGAAAAATATCTAGAGAAACTCGAGAGTATCGATACATGGGATGAATGGGACCCTGATACAGACCGATGGTCATTTGAGATTGAGGCTTAGCCATGTCAGAAATCTGGAATTTCATCAATGGAGAATTTGTCGCCCCGTCTAGTGGAAAGTATATCGATGACATAAATCCAGCAACTGGAGAGATCCTTGGTAAAATAGCAAATTCACAAAGCGAAGATGTACAAAATGCAGTGGATGCTGCCAGCGTTGCTTTGAAGTCGTGGAGCTCTCTGTCGATGGAACAAAGAATCGATTGGCTTAACAAAATCGCTGATGCTTTAGAATCGAATAAAGAATTGATCGCAGAAACTGAAAGTAGAGACACTGGCAAGCCAATTTCACTGGCAAGAAGAGTTGATGCAAGTCGCTCGATAAGCAACTTTCGCTTCTTTGCCAAATTTGCTTCAGAGCAAAAGCCAATGGAATTTAAGATGGATGATGCAGTAAATTATGTTCACCGCAAACCAATCGGAGTTGTAGGACTTATCACGCCATGGAATTTACCACTCTATCTTCTTACATGGAAAATTGCCCCAGCACTAGTCATGGGTAATACTATTGTTGCCAAACCAAGTGAACTAACGCCGCTCACTGCTAACTTGTTCGCTAGTATACTACAAGACATTGATTTTCCCCAAGGCGTGTTCAACATAGTCCACGGCTTAGGACCAAGTGCAGGCCAACCGATACTAGAGCATCCTGAAATAAAGGCGATATCTTTCACTGGCGGCACTCAAACAGGCCGCATTGTAGCAAGAACTGCGGCACCATTATTCAAGAAATTATCACTAGAACTCGGCGGTAAAAACGCAACAATTATCCTTGATGATGCTGATTTAGAAGTTGCTGCCAAGGGTGCTGCAAGGGCTGGATTTACCAATTCAGGTCAAGTTTGCTTATGCGGTTCAAGAATTCTAGTCGATGCTTCTGTAGCCACCAAATTCACAGAATTACTCTTGAAAGAAGTTAGAGCCATGCGACAAGGAGACCCAAAAAGTGAGGATACTGAAATCGGTTCTGTCATCTCCATGCAACATCTCGAAAAAGTCGAATCATATGTTGAACTGGCAAAACAAGAAGGTGGAATTATCCTAACCGGTGGCAAAAGACCCTCCTTTTCAAATGAAGAAATGAATCATGGAGCGTTTCTAGAACCTACGGTAATCGGCGGACTGGATATTAATTCAAGAACTGCAACAGAGGAAATATTCGGACCAGTCGTAACCCTACACACCTTCGAAAATCAAGAACAAGCCATCGAAATGGCCAATTCTACGGAATATGGATTGGCGGGCTCAGTTTGGACAAAAGACTTAGCACGTGGAAGGCAATTCTCAAAGCAAATAGAAACAGGAATTATGTGGGTCAATACATGGCTGCATAGAGACTTAAGAACACCATTTGGAGGAGTGAAAAACTCTGGTGTTGGCAGAGAAGGCGGCCAGTGGTCCCTCTCATTCTTCTCTGAAATGACCAATATATGTGTAAAACATGATTGAACACATATTGAAAAGCATTTCATGAAATCTAAGTGTATGTCAGGTGATGATGTACTCCCTCTTTTCGTATTACCAATGGTTATTTTACCTGGTGAAATACAACAACTGCGTATCTTCGAACCAAGATATCGCCAGATGCTTGATGATTGTTTATTAGATTCAAAATCCTTTGGATTGGTCTGTGATGATGACGAGGAATTCAATGGATGGAGAGGGCCAAGACCCTTTGGATGTGAAGTCGAAATTATTCATCATGAAACGATGGGGAGTAATCATTTTGTTGAAATTCTCGGCACTCGTAAATTTCAAATTGACAAAGTAATCGAACCTGCATTACCTCCTTTCTCCGACCAAAGTATGGCTGAACTAATGCCAGAAGCGGGCATCTATCCGGACTTAGAAACCATACTCGAACAAATTCCTGAAGAAGGGAATTATCACAAGTTATACCTCGCTGCTAAAGTTAATTTCTTAGAAAATGAGTTCACTATCACCGATGAACAATTAGAGCAACTAACATCCGCATTAAAATCAGTCATCAAGACAATTGGAAATAATATGAATGTCGAGAACGAGATACTAGACGAATGGGTCGATAGTCGAATTGCTATGATTGTAAAAAATGATAATGATACGTTATATTCAATCGCTGCAATGACAATAAGTGACTTAGAAAAGAAATATCAAATTCTCAGCCAATCAGAGAGTCAAGAAATATATGACGAAATCATGACCAATCTAACGAATATCGTTTGATTTATCTATTTTAAATTGTCCGAGGGTTTCAAATCTCTTCGCTATGTGGACGTTCTATGTCCGTTCATGGTAAGGCAAGGAAGGTAACCACCCACACTTTGCAAGAGATGAAGAGAGCGGGTGAGAAAATTACTATGCTTACTGCATATGATTTCTCATTAGCAAAATTAGTCGATAATGCTGGAGTCGACGTAATACTAGTTGGAGATTCTGCCTCCAACGTAATGGCAGGTCAAGTCACTACTGTTCCAATGACTCTAGACCATATGATTTATCACGCTCAATGTGTAAAAAGAGCAGTTGACCGCGCATTGATTGTTGTTGATATGCCATTTGGTACATACCAAGGCAACTCTGCAATAGCACTTGAATCAGCGATTAGAATTATGAAAGAAGCTGAAGGACATGCTGTTAAACTCGAAGGAGGAGCAGAAATTGTTGAATCTATTCAGAGAATTCTAACCGCTGGAATACCAGTCATGGGTCACCTAGGACTAACACCTCAATCCATATACAAATTTGGAACATATAGCGTTCGAGCAAAAGAAGATGAGGAGGCTGAGAAATTGATTCAAGATGCTAAAATTCTTGAAGAGGCTGGTTGCTTTGGAATTGTCCTAGAAAAAATACCTAGAGATCTTGCCAAGAGAGTTAGTGAATCAGTCAATATTCCTACAATTGGAATTGGAGCGGGCCCTGACTGTGATGGACAAGTACTAGTGCTTCACGACTTACTTGGAATAACTATGGATTTCTCCCCTAGATTCCTTAGAAGATATCTTAACTTAGCAGATGAAATCCACGGCGCTATTACAAATTATTGTGATGATGTACGCTCGGGTGAATTCCCTAGTGAAGATGAAAGTTACACCTCATAATGATAGATTAAAAGCGAGTATTGCTCCTGCAAAACCGCCAATATTTATCGCAAAAGAATGCCATATACCATATCTGAATGGTGGTAAATCAAATTGCCCCCATGAAGTACTTATCCACACCCAAATCAAGAGTGGACCATAGGCTCCACAAAATAAGGCACCCCAGCCTGAAAACCAAATCATGATGAAAAATAACCCGGGAGTCATCATACCCACTGAATATTCCCACCATCGAGATTTTTCATCGCTCAGTAGAATAAAATACAGAAGTGGGGAAAGTAAAATTGCTCCAATGATAGCTGCTTGTGGTGGAGAAGGCCAAGCATAATTTGGAGTTAGAAACACTTCAGCCGACATACCTAGAGTCATTCCAATGACTGCAGGACCAATGATATGTTTGAGGCCTGTTTCAAAATCAACCGCTGATGTTTTGACTTCAGGAGTTCTAATTGATGATGGGACTTTTTCATCCACTATTTGCTCCTCCATGGTGTGCGTAATGAGCGGACATGTTTGAGGCTTCGGGCATAACTGTAAGCCGATGAGGATATATCCTTAAGCCCACTGCCTTGCCATATGACGAAAGGTGAAATTGTCGCAGGTTGTTTAGCACCACATCCACCACATCTAGTTTATGCGGAAAATCCACCTCAAAATGAACCAACTGCTGAAGGCGGATGGGAGCAATTAAGATGGGGCTATGAAAGACTTAGAGAATCATTAGCCGATGTCGATTATGATGTCATTGTAGTTCTTTCACCGCACTGGCAAACCTATATTGGAACTCATTTCCTAGGACTTCCCCATTTCAAAAATTTATCAGTTGACCCGGTATTTCCAAACCTGTTTAGATATAATTATGATTTAGATATTGATGTGGATTTATCCAAGCAAATTCATGACAAGGCAGAACAGGCAGGTCTAGCGGTAAAAATGATGACTAACCCTGATTTTAGAGTTGATTATGGCACCATAACAACCGGACACATGTTCAATCCAAAATGGGATAAGCCAATGGTAGTAGTATCTAGTAATCGTTCCACTGCATATTATTCTGTTGACGTGATGCAGGAGATGATGATTGAACTTGGCAAAGTAACACGCCAAGCGATAGAAGAGAGTGGTAAGAAAGCAGTAGTATTGGCTAGTAATTCACTCTCACATCGTCATTTCACAACAGAGTCAGAAGTACCTGAAGATATGAGTAAAGAGCACATAACTAGCCATGCAATGCATCTTTGGGACATGAGAATAATCGATTACATGCGCTCTGGCCAATGTCAAAGAATACTCGATGAGATGCCCGAATTTACAGAACAGGCTATCGCTGAAAGTGATGGTGGAGCATTTTCATGGTTACTTTCCGCACTTGAAGTCCCGGACTATCCAGCAATATTGCATGGCTATGGGACCATTATTGGAACTGGCAATGCAATTGTAGAATGGCCAGTGTACAAACATAAGGAGGCTAACCAATGAGTTCTGGACAATTAATCGATTCTTTTGTCGTACCTGTACATCCACACACCGTACTTGCACCAGAAAAAAACGAGGGCTGGGGAAAACTCAGGCAAGCATATGATGATGCTGCTAAAAGAATTCAAGATAGTGGAGCAGATTTACTAATCATTTATTCCACTACTTGGCCAAGCATAATTGGACATCAAATACAAGCAGACCCAAATCCACAATGGGTAATGGTCGACAATGATTTTCATGATTTGGGTTCAATAGAGTATTCTTTCAATATAGATTCAGAATTCGCCCATGCATGGAATGCTGCCAATAAGGCACGAGGACTTCAAAGCCGTACTATTTCGTACCATGGATTCCCTATCGATGTTGGCTCTGTTGTCGCATTGACCTTACTCAACCCTGGAAATAAAATTCCTGCAGTCATCGTATCTTCTAACGTATATTCCAATAGAAGCGAGACAACGGTACTAGCAAAAGCCTGCTTAGATGTAATCAAAAGTACTGGAAGAAAAGCAGTAGCTGTTACCGCCATGTCACTGTCGAATCGTATGTTTACCGAAGATATTGATCCAAAGGATGACAAGATTCACTCTCTAAAAGATGATGAATGGAATCGTAAAATTCTTGAATTCCTTAGCGAAGGTAGACTAGAGGATGTTAGCCAACTATCAAGAACAATTCATCGACAAATAAGGGTCCAGAAAGTGGTAACTTTCAAACCAATGTGGTGGCTTTCTGCAATGAATGAAAATAGAAATAATCTGACTGGCGAAGTTCTTGCCTATGAGGCAATTCATGGCGCAGGTGGCGCAGTAGTGCACCTAAACCCAACACCATCAGGCGTTGGTGAAAAGGAATATGATGAAGATAATGTCGAGGTTTTTGGCGGAGAAAGAGGAGTCCTAGATTCCGCAGAAGTGGTAGACAATCCAGTAGAAAAGAGTTCAAGTGGTCCAAAATTATGGGAACCAACCGATGCTGAAGGTTCAGTCAATACAGATGCTGCCCCTAAGCCAGTTGGAGCATACCCGCATGCTAGGAGAGTTGGCGATATGTTGTATCTCTCAGGAGTTGGCCCCAGACAACCTGGGACAAACTCAATCCCCGGAGGACCAATTCATGATGAAAATGGCAAACCATGCGATTATGATATCAAAGCACAAACTCAAGCTGTAATCGATAATATTTCTAGAATCCTTGAGGAAGCAGGAAGTTCGTTGGACAAAGTTTTGGATGTCACCTCATTTCTTGTCGACATGGATAGAGATTTCCAGGGATACAATGAAGTCTGGGCTGAAACCTTGGGAAAAGTTGGACCAACTCGAACAACACTTGCAATTAGGGCCTTACCCACACCAATTGCAGTCGAAATGAAAGTCATCGCACAGATTTGACTCTAGATATTTACCGGATTCCGGAATCATTAAGTCGAATTTTAGGAAATAGAATATATCGCATTACATTTTAACACCAATTAGTCAGTTTTTTAGTGTCGGATATCGGGGGGAACTATGTGGCAAAGAATTCAGTTGAGAATATAATTAGAGGTGTTGCTAAGGGCGACATCAAAGGAGTAGCAGATGAAATTAAAAATTCGCTTGCTAGAACGATTGGATTAGCAGGTGTCGTGATAATATCGCTATCGGCTATGCTCCCAGGAATTTTCGTCACACCGACATTCGCCGCACAAATAATGGGTCCAGGAATTTGGTTGGCGTTTCTACTAGCCGCATCTGTAGTGTTACCAGGCGCCCTATCAAAATCAGAACTATCCTCCGGAATGCCTACTAGTGGCGGTTCATACGTATTTCTAGAACGAACTTATGGGCCGATGGTAGGTACGATTAGTGGTTTAGGATTATGGACATCATTTCTACTAAAGTCTGCCTTTGCTCTTATTGGATTCTCAGCCTACTTTGTCGCAGTGACTACTTATTTCGATTTTGAAATAGATATTATGGTACTATCTATGTCTGCATTGGTTTTGATAACCGTAGTAAATATCCTTGGGGTATCCAAGGTCAAAGCAGTGCAAACACCAATTGTTATAATGACTGTCATTTTATTATTGGTAATTTGTATAGCATCCTTGTTTTCATCGGATTTAGATTTCGGACGACCGATTGATGGTGCATTTAGCACTGATGTTTGGACGTTAGCTGAGACTGCAGCTTTTGTTTTCGTCGCTTATGCTGGAGTAACTAAAGTTGCTGCAATCGGCGGAGAAGTAAAAGAGCCCGAGAAAAATCTGCCTGCAGGAATTATGCTTTCACTCCTGATTGCCACTGTCCTTTACTCAGTCATTACCTTCTTGATGATGGCTAGTATACCGGGTGAATGGTGGATTGTTGATGGAGAAGTTGTTGAAGACCCAATATATGTATTCGCAACACATGTGGTAAATACCGAATTTGGAATCATAGCCGCTGTTCTTTCTGTTTTGACTATGATCTCTATGGCACTCGCTGGAATTCTAGCATCGTCACGATTTTTGTTTGCAATGGCTAGAGATAATCTATTACCTCAACCCCTTGAAGATGTAAGTGTCAAATTCGAGACACCTCACATTCCGATAATTATTACCGGTGTAGCGATGGCCTTGGCAATACTTGTTGTTCCATTGAAGGATGTTGTTAAACTAGCATCCGGATTTAAAATTATGATTTTTATGATGATTAATTCCTGTGTCATTGTCCTAAGACAAACTAGCGACAGACATGATTGGGAACCTGCCTACAAAGGACCATTGTACCCATACATGCAACTCTGGGGTATTATTGCTGGAGGTTTCCTAATTGTTCTCATGGGTTCTAAGGCATTCATCGGAGGAGGGGCTGCAGTGATTGTAGGTTCAGCAACTTACTATCTTTATGGACGTAAACACTACATAGCACCTGATAAAACCCCTATTGCAACATTTAGAGAGCAATTTGGCCTAGGTTCACCGACAGAAAATGAGCGTAGATTGACTGCATTCCATGCTGCAGACCTGGGTGGCAAAGGACACCTCAGTGTAAGAGAATTTCAAAATGCATTGTTGGCCCTTGGGTTCTCATATTCTGTTGATGAGTCAAGGGCTATATTCCATAAATCTGATGAGGATGAAAATGGAGTTATAGATATCGAAGAATTTTTCGCATCCTTCATCTCTACTGAAGAACAATAAGAGCAACTAAACTACCTATTGAATAGTTAGTGGCTAATGAGATCATTCGACTCGAGTCCATGAACCATCGTCACCAACATTCCAGTACTGGACTTCTTCGCTGACATCGACGTACCATCCGCTAGAACCCTGTTCAGTACCTGGTGCTGCCTGCATAACACCCAACTTGGAAGCCTCTGATGCTAGGTGCTTCTTCTGTGAATCTGAAAGATTTAGATTACTATTGTCTTGCTGATTGATGTCATCATTACTTCCGGATGTATCTTCGTCGACTGAATCATCGTCATCGTAATCATCGTCGTCATCATAATCATCGTCGTCGTAATCATCGCCGTCATAATAATCGCTTTCGAATTCATCCTCAACCCAATCCTCATCATCATCAATGGATTTGGCCCTTCTAACTAGTACTATCAGAGTAATCAATACTAGCCCCAAAAGGAAACCTGCAAGACTCATGGCAGTGTTAGTGGAACCCACTGCTCCACCAAATAATACTGATTCAACATCAAAGAAATACTGAGTAATTAATCCATTCCAAGTAATTGAACATGAGCGGTCAAGTCCAGATTTAGAGATTTCAATCTCCCAAGTATCACCGGTAATGAAATCTGTAGAACCAGAAGTACAACTTATGGTAGTATTCGCTGGTTCAACCTTGACCGTATTGCCCTCACCATCAACACCGTAAACACGAAGAAGAGCATAGTCTCCCTGCTGAAAGTTAGTACCATCAATTACACCGAAAATCTGTACAGCTTCACCTGGTTCTATGGTAAGTGACAAGGTTTTCTCGGCGTCATCTTGTATCAAGGTCAAATCATATTGTCCTGCTGTTTTTCCAGTGAAAGTCCAGTAGCCTCTACCAGATGTCGATGGCTCAAAAATTCCAGTTTCATTGGAGATGGTTGTTGATACCTCTTCTGCTGGCGCCAAGTTTTGTCTTGTATCTGCGATTTGAATAAATATCTCCGAAGGAACGCCTGCTTTGACAATAAATCCTTCATCGAATTCTGTGATTAGAGTTCTAGCATTACCTGCAGATACACTCAATGTGACAATTGTGAATACACCGGCAGCATTTGCCTGGATTTCATGACTTCCAACAGATGTTGGAATCCATTTATTCTGTGATAGAATCATATCCAATGTAGAGTCTTCACCATCGATAGTCCAGTTAAGTCCAATATCATACAACTGATTACCATAAGCATCATAGTATCGTGGATTAAGGTCAAAAGCAACATCTGCTGCAATATCAGAGCCTTGACCTTCAAGAGTAATCATGGCCAATTCTCCATATTCCACTTCGAACTGAATCGAACTGTCGAAGCGAATGTCGGTTGTGGTATCATACCATGAAGTTTCAAATCTCCAAAAACCGGTAGAATCAGGAATAAATGAAGCCCATGTCTCATACTGAGTCACTACTGAATCATTGCCTACTGCAGTAGTAATTGTGGCATTGACTGGCCATTCATTACCTGCCAAATCAAAAGCATAAACTGACACAGTTGATTGTTGACCTGCTGAAATAACCGGAGGTGATAATTTGATTTTAGTATCAATTGCAGTACCATGAGTCACGACTACCGAAGTTGTCGAAGATAAATCGACATCAACAACTGAAATCTGTTGAAGGCCTTCTGTCATGGGAGTCCAAAATACCCGATCATCCTCTTGGCTAAGAGAACCTGAGGTTACTGAAAAGTCACTGATAGGTGGAGTGATAGTCCCGGAATATCCAAGATTATCAGTTCGGTAAGAAGTTAATTCATACTTTTCTCCAGCAATGAAAAAGTTAGGTGAAGGAATAATCATCAACTGTGAAGTCGTTGCATCGGATGGAACGACCCTAACCACTCCTGTTCCAGATATTCCTCCAGCAGTTACAGTCAAATTCCAATATCCAGGGTGAGATGCGAAGAACCATCCAGTACTGTTAACCGAACCATTCTCTGCACTCCAAAGTTTAGTGCCAGCAGCATTGTTGGACATTTCAAATCCATTTACGTCCACAAGTGAGGGCTCTAACTCTAGTATTCCTCCACTTTGTATTTGCATATTTGAAGGGAATATAAATTCAAATGGACTACCAGAAATTACTGTGATTTGCTTAGATGTTTCCATTTGATACAAGCGAGCACCTAACTCGAAAGTTCCTATATCGGAAGGAATCCAATTTGGGGTACCCTGTCCAATAAATTCTCCATCGACTGTCCAAATGACATCTGCAGCAGGCTTGGAATTATCTCTAGCATCTAAAAGATTAGCAGTTAGCATATTTGGCTCAAGAACACTTGCTGAATTGATGGAGATTTCCAATGATTGACCAATACCTGCTTCTACAGTAATGTTGTAGGTTGTCGAAAGAGTACCTGAATTTGCTTGAATGGAAATTACTCCGGCACTCCATGGATAGAATGTTCCAGCATCCGTGATAGTACCATTAGTCGAGGACCAAGATATTTCACCGGCAACTATGCTATTAACTGAATCGTATAATGTAGCAGAAAAAGTGATCACTTCATCAGCAGTCATAACATATGCAGGCGAGGTTATCTCGATTCTAACTGCAGTCGAATTTTGGAAAGATACTATTTCATTATCATCTAATTCAATGAATTTCTCTCCAATCGGAGTGATAAGACTCGCTAGAAGAATAAACAGAATCGATAAGGCTGTAAATCGTTTCATAATCTTCCCTCATTTCTTGCTCATCTATCAAAGGTTATCAATAAATCTCTCAATCAGACCATTCAACCCATTCTGATTGTCCAGACTCACGGTAATACCAGGCTTCATCATCGGCTTGACCCCATTCTGTTCCATCATCCTCTATTCTGTAATCGATCATCCAATCCTCAGACCCCTCAGATTCTTGCTCAACTTCTACTTCGGGTTCAGATACCGGTTCTGGTTTAGTTGGAGGTGATGAAGGAGGTCTAGCCACTTCTTGTGTATTCACTACTGCTGCTGAAGACACAGCTGTATCTACATCATAACCAAAGTCATAGTCCTCTTCCTCTTCGTCATCATAGTAATCTCCACTTCCCCTAAGGAATCTAAATCCTACTGCAACCACTGCCAAAGCGATTAGTAATACAAGACCGGCTCCAACGTAGTATAGTGAGCCACCAGCAGCAAAGAAGCCTCCGAGATTTCCTTCAACAGTATAGTTAACTTGCTGGGAAACCGAGCCTACCGTAATTGTTGCAGTTTGCTTACCTTCATCCAAAGTCTCGATATCCCAATTTCCTTGACCGTTGTTTGTGACCTCGCCTCTACCTGTCGCCTCTACACGTGAACTTGCTGGAACATCGATAACATTCCAATATTCATCAAATGCAGTTACCGAAATCGAAAGACTATCCAATTGCTCCAAAGCAGTTTTAGAGGCATTGACAGAGATATACTTTGCAATTGATAGAGAATATACAGTCACATCAACAGAGTCAGTACTAGCAGCATGTGTTGCTGATAGCGTGTAATTTCCACTCACTCGTCCATTGAAAACATACTCTGCCTCCACATCAGTAGAGTTGATATTGTAAGGAAGACCATCATTTTCTTTCCAGGAAACAGTTTGAGGGAATTTATTTCCATCTAAATCATATCCATATACCATCAAAGTAATTTCCCCTCCAGCATCTTGGCTTGTTGCTGAAGCCACTACTTCAACCGATAATGCGACTCCATGTTCTACCAAGATATCAAAACTAGAGGTTAGGTTTTGCCCACGATTATTTATTGAGTAAGCATATATTTGCCACTCTCCAGCAGTGCTTGCTTCCCAAATCATTCCGTTAGAAGTCAGTGATGCAGTAATATCGCTTTCTAAACCATTAGACTGATCGACTAATATCCATGACAGAACACTTGGATCAAATTCATTGCCGTCAAAGTCACTTAATTCAGATGAGAACGAAATCGACTCATCTGCTGTGATTGTAAAACCATCAACATCATCAGAAGCGACCCCATTAATATCAAGTGCAGAGATAACAAAATTGTCTAAATCACCTTTAGAAACCGACACAAATATCTGTTCTTCGTGAACCAATCCTTGTTCATAATAAGTTGCAGTTAAGACATAAGATTCAGTAGATTCGTGAACTGGAGAGAATACTGTATCAGTACTATTGGTAGTCTTAGTTAAATCACTCTGATTAGCCCATGTAGAATGGGAAATTGACCAGTTAACTAGTGGATACCATATATTCCCTTTCGAATCAAAAGCTTTGATACTAGCATCAATTGATTGGTCTGCTGTAATACTGAACAATAAGTCATTTGAAACTTGATCACTGACTATCAATTCAAGATTATCCAACAAACCTCTAGATACAAACACGCTGATGTCCTCGGTAAAGGATTCATAAGTGACTGTCAATGTCTTAGTTCCTTGGAATGTTGGAACCCATACATGTGGAATTCCTACTGTCAAGGTTCCATCGGCTAATTGAGTCCAATTTTCTAATGGAATCGAAATCGGCAAACGATTACCGTTGACATCGATTCTTGTTGCTGTGATATCTAAAGATTCATCCGCAGTTATAGTGCTAGAAGAGCCTATTAATTCCAGAGATGCCATTTGTCCGTGATCTACTTCGACAACGATACTGTCGGTTAAGCCATTAGCAGTCGATATATCAACTGTAGAATTACCAACTAAGATTCCTGTGAATTCACCAACAATAATATTGGCAGAAGGAGGCTGACTATGTGGCGTCGGAGTCTGAATCTTGACAATATTACCACTCGTTGCTGTAAGAGAATAGGACCCTACATCATCAAACCAAACCAAGTTTCCAAATTGGTCAAATGTAGTGGCATATAATGAGCATGTATTTCCAGATTCTAAGACACTTTCACAACCTGTGAGTTCTATTTCATCTGGAGCACCTGGAGTCACCGTTACTGATAGATCGACACTCAGGGTATTAGATACACCATTCCATTCGGCCTTCAAATTGTGCGTACCTACGCTGTACGGATAGAAAACTGCCCCCGTCATGGTCCCATTTGTCGAATAGTAATTTATTGTTTGACTTGTAACAACGTTTCCGAATTGGTCTAACACATAAGAGAAGATTTCAGCTGTTTCATCAGCAGTAATCGTTTGAGCATTAAGAGCATTAGTACTATCTAGCGAAGCGATAAGTTGGACTGGAATTCCAGGATTAATGATAAGGTCGAAACTCGAGCAGATAACTCCGTAACATGCTGTAACTGTTTGCAGACCACTAGTAGACGGCGTCATCGTTGCCATAGTAGAATTAATCGAGGAAATAGAACCAGATGTGGTGCTCCATTCAACAGAAGAACCTACTGGAATATTTGGATGATTAATCACGCCAAATTGGTCAAAAGAAACTGCCTCAAAGAGAATCGGAGTATCTGCATCAAATGTTGATGACATGGCTGTAACATTTAGTGCTGAAACGTTTGTAGTGTGGAATTCAATTAGTGGTTTGTCATTTTGGTTATTGGTAGCATCACTCGAGTAGACTGACACCAAACCATCTAATACCGTACCAGTACTTATTGGATTTGCAATTATAATCCAATGCCTTTCATCATCGACAAGCATACCTGGAATGCCAATTTCGAATACTAATTCAAAGTCTGTACTTGTGTACCTCTTAACATCCAGCGGTGTAGAATTATAATCTACACCAGCAGTCAATCCAGGGTTTACGCCAGTAGTATTCCAAGTTAAGGAATACTCATTCCATGAAGAATCTAAGAATTCATGTACAGAGAATTCAATTTCATAAGCCCCACCTGATAAGTCCCAAGACTCAACAAATAATGTCAATTCCACTGAATGTACAGATTGAGCAGTGTCTAGTGGTACTTGACTGGTATCTAAAGAAATAACGCCATAACAAAGTGAACCTAAGACTCCTTCACACCCAGTCCCTAATACCAATGTATCTGATGAACCATAGTTCGAATCTGCTTGAGCATCATTTATGCTTGTATCTCTAATTTCGACATGTCCAAATTCTTGAACTTCTGCTCCATCTTGGAATTCATAGACATATGTTCCATCATTATTGAAGTAGTGAACAGGGTCGCCAACTGCAAATGTCCATCTTGAAGAAGAAGGCCCTGGAATTGTTTGATTAATACCTTGAACCCACCAAGTGTATACTTCTCCAACATTCAACGAAGAGGAGGATGTGAATGTGTTACCGATAATTTCTGAATCAAATCTAGAGTCGAATGTGGTAATTCCTGTTGAATCACTCAAGAATAATATGTATGATGAGGCGCCAGTTGATTGAGACCAAGATAGCGTCACCGTATCTTTACTAGATATAATATCTGAAGATGAATCATACAGAATACTACCATCTAGAGGTAAACTCAAAACAGGCTGAGATGGAGGCATAATGCCACCGACGTTGTCTACGTATTCGAGCACAAGTTTTGGCTGAAGGTTAGTCGCCCCTTCCGAGGTTACAAAGTCATAACTTGCAGATACATTTTCAGCATCAAGAATTACTGTGAAAGATAAATTACCAGTGGCAAAATTGGCTTGTCCCAAAGCGGTTAAATCCCACTCAACAACACCGCTACTGCTGGATGTGAGAGTAGTTCTTGTAATCTCATTAGTTGCACATAGTGGAGCATTTGCCGAGGTTACGGTCAATTCAACGAAACTAGAACAAGCATATGCAGATACTGTTACAGGAGATGAAGAAGGATTGGTTGAATCTAAATTCATCTCGAGAATCATCGAGGTAGGAGTAAGAGCGCTTGGCCATGGTATCTGTGATAAATCAAAGTCTAGAATAATATCACTATTTCCACCAGTGCTAGCATCGTATCCTAATGTCAAAACATTACTAGCACCTGTATTTGTCAAACTGTTAGAATCAATACTTGCATCCGATACTTGAGGTAAAACTCCGGTCAATTCAAAAATTGAAGCACGAGACAACTCATATGAGTAATTCCCAGTTCCATCGCTAGTTCCTAAATCAGAAGGAATTCTATATTCGCTAACTGAAGAGTACTCTCCAATACGATGGTCTTGTATAGCTAACATCTTCCAATATACCCACTCATCAGAAGCCATAGAATCTACTTCACCAGCATTATTCATCGAAAGGGTATTTGTTTGTTGATCCCATTGCCAATCTGCATATTCTTGTAAGTCATTGACACTTTCGATACATTCGTAGATTCTTTGGTCATAACTCGTACAGAATTCCCAGTCGGTAGCATTAGAATTACTTTGAGTGAAACTATGTGAAATCGAATCTACATTCTGAGGAAGTGGTGAAGAATTATTCCATAAAGTTTCACTCATAGCCGGGGTAGTTAGAACTGGTGGTTGAGGAGTCCACGGGTTAGTAGTTCTATATTCAAGAATCAATTTCGGTCTAGATTCAATATTTACATCTTCACTATCTGCAAATAAGTATTGACCTTGAACCGCTCCATTTGAATCATACTCTGGTTGAATAATAATAGACATATTTTCGTCACCATTAACGATGGCTTTTTGCATAATTGCAGTGATATTACAACTCTTTTCTTCCCCTGAAACATCAAAGTGTGATCGATGATTTGGTAGTTCACTATCCAAACTATGGAAGGCACCAGGTGCCAACCATAGCTGAGTTGAACTAGGTAAAGGTGAATCCCATGTAGAAGATTCATCCCAAGCAGTGAGCATGTCAGAACAATAGAATGTTGACAAACCACTGGAATTACTCAATTCTGTAAGTTGTAGGCTTGCAGATAAAATTTCATAGGTATCCGGCATAGGAAGTGTTGAGAAATCAAATGCTATCAGAGAACTGCTAACACCATTTGCATTACTAGGGCTAACTCCAACATAAAGCCCTTGACCATCCATTTGGGTAAAAGGGTCGTATTCATCAAGATAGGTATCTGAAGTAATTGATGGGAAACTAAGTTCTTCGACGATTGCACCTTGCTGTAATTCGACAGTAGCATCTGTCGTAGAAACCTCTTGACCGATTTCATTTGGCAACCAATAACTTGTTTTGTTACTAGAATAACCTATCGTTCCGTTTTCAATACCCTGTACAGACCATTGAATATGATTCGAGAAGTCTAAATCATATGGAGCATAAAATTTCATATTTGCAACATCGAAGTTTGATGGAGTATCTCTTGAATCGAATATTATTTGTCCTGCCATCTCATTAGAAATATCATTATCGATGAATAATTTCCAAGAATCGGGGGTAAAGTTACTTGACGCAGGAATTGACCATTCGAATGTTGGTGTCTTATCTGCTGCTAAACTATGTGTTGATGAATCCCACACAATTTGACCGTCAGCGGGATAATCATTTTCGGGGTAATCTGTAGAAGGAGTCGATGAACCATTAGCCCATATTAATTCTAAATATGGTTTATTCGAGAATGAATCTACTGAACTAAAGGAAACTACTTGGTCTGGAAGTGGGTTAGTTGTGTAAAGCATCAAAGAAAGAATGTTAGTTCCAGAAGATATGGCACGTTGAGCTGAGTAAGTTATATTCCAATTCATCCAACCAGATACTGACATTTGTATATCTTCAATAGGTCCAATATCTGCACCAATATCTCTGCCACCAGGGCTTGACCATAAGGAGGAATTATTACCGAAAGAAGACAATGAAGAAGCATTATCGGCCCATGGAACCAAAACTGGCCTCACTGCAACTGGGATGTTTTGAGTAGAGAGAACAGGGCTACTGTACATCTTTAGATTCGCTGAAATAAGCCTCCCGTTACTTGGTTGAATTTGGGAGTTGATATCCATCTTCACTAAACCAGAGAAATTATCGCCGATATTTGATGTTCCTACCTTCACATCAAAACTTGAACCTTGAGAAAATGCTATCGCACTACCATCATCAGAAATATATGTATCTTCAAAGAATGGCAAAGAAAGGTGAGGCATTACTTCCTCATGTCTCAAGTTCATAGTGAAATGGTCAGCATCGATTGTAGTCGTATCCATGTTTGGCAGATAGAAATGCGATGCTGGAGACCAATCACCTAACTGGTATGTGTCTGATAGCGCCTTTACTCTCCAAAACCACTGCTCTCCAACATCCAAATCGTTTAGTATCTCAAAACTAGTACCAGTCATGTCAAAACCTGCATCATTCCATGATGTGAATGTTTGAAGTTCATTAGAAGAAAAACTAGAACTAGAATCGATTTCAAGTGCCCACCCAATTACATTACCCGATTGAGAATTATCAGTCCAATCCAATATTGGCTTAGTGTCGCTGGTGAGAGTAAAATCTGATGAATAAACCCAATCTCCATTAACTGGTAAATCAAGAGTAGGTACATCAGGTAGTTGATTCGAACCAGGAATATACACAAATTTGAGCGATGGATGTTTACTTTGATCAGACTCGAAGGTAGAATAAAATGAAGCTGAAGTTGAAGAAGTAATTGTATTGAATATCAAATCTAATGGGGTTGCATCTCTCATCGCTCTTTGTGTAGCAGAGGTCACATTCCAAGCAATAACATCGCCCTGTGAGGCTGAAGATGTTATCATTTGAGTATCAAGAAGTTGTCCCTTTTCACTTCCAGTTGCTCCCGACCAAGTATTTACTCCATCGTATGAATCCCATGTTACTTCTGATGAAGTCCAGTTATGTTGGAATCCTTCCCAAACTCCAATTTCAGCCTGATTGTTATAATTGGACAAATGGAGTTCTATTTGAGATGATTCTATAGCATAACCATTGGGAAGTAAATAATTGGAAACATCACAATGTAGCAATGATGTCGTAGTACCTTGAACTTGGTCATCAGCAATGATAATAGTAGGTGAGCCAAAATTATTAAAATTTGAAAATGCGCTACTAATGGTCGATTCACGACAATTTGGTACTGAATTCTCTAGTAATTCCGTACCTAACTCCAATGTCATCTCATATCTGTCGCCACCGAGCCAATTGGAAGTTAGTGAACTGACTAGGAAAGAAGAATATACCCACTCACTCAAACGCCCATCTCCATCAAAATTGGCCATCCTCCAAAAATACATCTTTCCAACATCTAATGCCATATTATGGGGAATTGAAAAGGAACCTGAGGCAGATTGAATCGGATTTCCAACCCTTGAATCATTATTGAAAATTAAAGTCCTAAAGTACTCATCTTCAGACAGTTGGAACAACATTCCATAAGTTCCCGAAATAGAACTGTTCCATGTCAATGATGGTATGGTGTTGGCAGAAATATTATCCCCTGTAAGATTCCAAACTGGACCGCCGTCTTGCGGCGTTAGAAGTTCTGGGCTAGGTACTACAGAATTTTGACTAAGCGTGTAAGTAATATCAAATTTAGGTTGTGAAGATGTGACGGGATTTTCTGATGAAGCAAAAATAATTTCATTACTATTGATTGCAAAATCCTCATCTCCCAAGCGACTTAATAGAGTAAATTCGAGTCCTTCTTGTGTGGCACTATCTAAACTAGTCTGAATTACATCTTCAATTGAGAAACCAAATTTGGAGGATGATTGGTCCCCCATTAAAATTGTACTAGATGCAACTCCAACTGAATCTAAGCCCCCTGCAAGCCATTGATTTGAGGAATCATAAAACTTCCAATTAGCTTCGTCCTCTACCCAATCTAAATTTTCATTATGATGAAACGATAACATCGGTGGAGTTTGAGGGTTTGAAAGTCGAGTGAATATGACATCTGCATCAATTATCGAGAGACTAGAATTTAATCCGAGATAATGTGCGTTAATCCTAGTATGAACTACGGATTCAGATATAGAATCTGATCGAACTATTAATTGATCATTTAAACCGTATTCAAAATTTGGTGTCGAACTATCTACATGAACATCTTCTATCAGTCTTAAGCCATCTAAATTTAGGTCGGCGGAATAAGCGCTAATTGTTGCTGTACCATCATTATTGTCAATAACATCAAGACTTGGTAATAAAAAGTATCCAGCGGACCAATTACTGATCATTCCCGAAGAATCTAGAGAACGTGACCTGTAGTGAACAATACTACCATTCTGAATCGAATCACTTTGAGGTATCGTGAAACTACCTGAATTAGAAGTTGTTGTAAAAGGGTCGTTCAAGGTTGAATAAATCCAGTCTAAGTCAGAATTATTTCTAAAGTCGTCACCTAATGAAAGTTGAAATTCAACTTGTGAGCCATTTAGATTATTGTACGAAAGAGTTGGATTAGTTTCGGCACTTAGGATGAAACTATTAGACATCAAAGGCATCCCATCGGTAGCAAAGTCAGAAATCACACTGCCACCATCACCAGGCGTTACAGATAACATCTCAAGGAATAATTCCGGGTGATAAGAAGTTGTAGTATTTGTTTGGTCAGCGCATTGAAGCATACCTCCGACCGCTGAAATTAGGAAGTCAAAAGTAGTACTATTACCAATGGAATCTTGCTGAACCAGTTTAGTAACGTTAAACGAATAATTGTAGATTCCTGTTGAAGCGATTTGAGTTTCTAATGCAGGTAACTCCCATTCACTTCTGTCAGAACCTACTTCATCTCCTCCAGGAATTTGCCAAAAAGTCGTAGAATCAGAATTGTCCCATGTAGCCTCAGATGCCCTCCAAGACTGTTCTATTGAAGATACATACGCACTTATCGCACCGATGGGTGAATAATTATTGGTACAGTACAATGATAGAGTTGCGGATTGAATAGTATCACCGTAAGTTACTGAATTTGGAAAATTCATCAAACCCCTTGCTTCGTCAGTTGCGTTGACTCCAATGAGCGTATTTGGCTCAGAGATAAAATTGAAATTTGAATCCAATGATGAAATGTAAACTTGAGATGATGCCGATTCGGTCCGAGTGCTCGTTTGGTTTACTTCATTATCTCCCAAGATTGGCTCCTCTAGTGCCATTTGAGTGACAAGAATATCCGCTGAAAGGAACATAATTACTAGCAAAATCGCTGCGGCGCTTCGGCGGGAATTTGACTTATACAACATGGGGCTCGAGTCAATCACTAAGGCTCCGTTATACTGTCTTTTCGCTTCGATGACCAAAAATCTTCGAAAAAGGCATCTGAGAATATAGTCTAATTCAAGGCGAATGTTGAAGGGCGCTCGCCGTTGAGAGGGTGGCATGAGCGAACTTTGGGTTGAGAAACACCGGCCTCAATCTGTCACAGAAATCCGAGGTCAACCCGCTGTCGTTCAACGCTTGATAATCTATGCTGAGAAAAAAGAGTTCCCTCACCTATTGTTTGCCGGGCCCCCCGGAACTGGAAAAACTACTGCTGCAATGGCATTAACCAAGGATGTATTCGGACCAGAGTATAGACAAAATCTTCTTGAAATGAATGCATCGGATGAGAGAAAACTCGAAAGTATCCGGACTAAAGTCAAGCAGTTTGCTAGAACTAGTCCTTATGGTGGAGCATCTTTCAAGATAATATTCCTCGATGAAGCAGATGCATTGACAAATGATGCGCAAGGCGCACTTAGGAGAATCATGGAGCAGTATGCTGAAACATGTCGATTCATACTTTCATGTAATTATTCATCAAAGATTATTGAACCTATTCAGTCAAGATGTGCAGTTTTTAGATTTAGACCACTTTCGGATTCTGATGTCGCTTCTCAAGTCCATTACGTGGCTAAAGAAGAGAAAGTCACCCTAAGCGATGATGCTGCTGAAGCGTTGACTAGAATATCTCAAGGTGACCTAAGAAAAGCCCTAACAGCACTGCAAGTGGCGGCTGCAATCAGTATGGACGTGACAAGAGAATTAATCTATGAAACATCTGCAACTGCCCCACCTGAAAGTCTTCATCAGTATCTAATGTCATGCAAAGATGATGGATTTCACTCTGCACGCAGGAGGCTTAGAGAATTACTAGACAAGTATGGTCTTGCGGGCACAGACTTTGTCAATCAACTGCACAGAGAACTTTACACTGCGGATTTCCTTTCAGAAGATGCTAAACTAGACCTAACTGAATGGATGGCAGAAGTCGACTACCGACTCGTTGAGGGTGGGGGAGAGCAAATCCAACTCGACGCATTGACTGCTAGACTAGTGACACACTTGAGCAAGTGATTCACTTTCACTTTCAGATTTACCGTCTACTAAATTGACTACATAGGTGACTGATTGGAATGTTTGATGACGATTAAAAACACTGTGATGGATGCACTCTGCTGGACTCCCCTAGCATCAATAGTCAGATACTCCCGAAAGAGAGTTATCAATAAGAAAACTCCTGAAGATTATGATGTTCGCAGAATTAGAGAATTATTGAATAACATAATGGTCGCACATGGCGATATGCTCTCATAAATCACTCAAGTGATTCTACCACGGTCAGAGTCCAATCATAGCTCCGGGTATTGACCCAAGGATCTCCTTCTTCAGTGATAGTCACGCTGATTCGATGCTCACCGGTAGCCAAATCACTACCTAATAAAATCGCAAATGATTGGTCCTTTATATGTGGAATCAATTCCGGGGCTGAACTATTATCGGTTGTATTTGCAGAGGCGATTCTTTCTCCGTTTTCTTCCCAAAATGTGGCATTACTTTCGATTATATCGGAACTAGTTTGGTGAGAAATTTCAACAACAACTTTTGCTCCATCTGAGTTTACATTGTCCGCTAAGCCAAATAGCAACCAGACGTCACCGCTAAGGTTACCATCATTATCGACAAACCAAACAATCTCTCCATCGCCGCTTGAATCTTCATTGAAAAGTAAGTCAGTTCCATTATCGGTAGCTATAGCCCATTCACTAGCGAGTTTTGGCGCAACTATGTCTCCAAAGGGCGGATTTACTAGCAAAAATGCCAGTGCTAAGAAAGAGAATGTATGCAAGAAACCTGCTTTGAACCAAGTACCCTTAGTATAATGCTCCTGATATGATTTTGGCATTACCATTCTATGAACTTGTGGAATTAAAATTACAGCACTTAGAGGCATCAAATAAAGAATATCTGACTTCTCTTGGGAGGTGTTTGGCATCAATACATAGCGCATTGCCAAAGATACCAAAATAGTAAAAGTAAAAACTAGCCACATTGAAGCGGTATCCGCCTTCTCTTTCTTGACATGTTTGACTGGGTCAAAGGCTTCTATTCCAAGATTGGAACCGCTTCGACGTACCTTTCTTTCTTGGCTTGCAGCACCCGAACGTTGTTTACGTTCCGCAGCGGCAGCTGCCATGGCTGTTTGAAGGTCGACCATGAACCGTCGGACGACTGTAAGTGCATGAAGGCTGCGGAAGATTTGGAGCCTGATTTTAAGTTTCTCGACTGGTAAATCCTCCGCATTATTCAAAGAGTAAGTGCCACACGCCGATTCAAGCCGGGGTGGCGTAGTTGGTGGCGCGTCGGACTCATAGGGCAGCCTACAAGGCAATCGTATGACGTGCAATCTCCTTGCGGTGTCTGAGACATCCGAAGGTCGCGGGTTCAAGCCCCGCTCCCGGCACCAAGATTACCAGTCAGCATCGCTTGGTGCGGAGCTGGGTGAATTGTTGGAATTTGCTCTTCACATATCTTTGATATGTTCACCCTCCGCTTGCGGCACCAAGATTACCAGTCAGCATCGCTTGGTGCAAAAATGGTTTTTATGTAAAAACATATTTCGAGTCTCTTATGAAAAATATTATATTCGACCGGCCGGTCGAACCAACTGGTCGCATGCCTCTTGCTCGCTATGAATCAATTGACTCCTCGCTCAAAGAGAGGATTCTAGATGTATCTAAGCAAGAGTTTTCAACTCATGGCTTTGAAGCCGCATCTTACAATAAAATTATTCAAAAAATCGGAATTTCAAAAGGTTCGATGTACTATTACTTTGAAAACAAAGAAGATCTGTTCATCACATGCTTCATCGATGAAGCACGTTCGTCTAGTTTATTTTCTCCAAATACAATTCCATTCTCCCAGATAGATGATATAGAGACATACTGGAATTCTATTGAATCATTGTATCAAAAACTGTGGAGTGATGCATTTAGACACCCACTCTTAATGTCTCTTATTAGACAAATGACAGTACTTGGAACAGACCACCAAATTGTTGGTAAATTGTATGCTGAATGTGAGGGTTTGAGTGAATATGGCGAATTTATGGACATTCTCGAACATGGGATAAAGATTGGTGCAATTCGCAATGACACCTCATTGGATGTACTTAATCGAATGTCAAATGAGTTTGAATTATGGCTTTTGCAAGAATTGCAGGAAGGGCGCTTGAGTGAACTGCAAGTAGTGGAAAGGTCTTTTCAGATGTTTGTACAACTCTTCGAAAATAAAAGGTGAAAATATGAGTAAACTATTGAAAATGAAAAATTTAGAACGACATTACCAAACCCCTGCTGGCGTAGTCAAAGCACTTGATGGAGTCACCATAGAAATTAACGAAGGTGAACGAGTAATCTTACTTGGACCATCCGGTTCAGGAAAAACAACACTTTTGAATTGTTTTTCAGCATTGGACAGCCCCACTGGCGGAACTTATACATTCATGGGTAATGATGTTCCACGAAATCATTCAGAAAAAATGACTTCATTTCGAAGAGACAATATAGGATATGTATTTCAGTTCTTCAACTTGTTACAAGATTTATCAGTTTTAGAAAATATACTTCTAATTCAAGAACTGGCCGGTAAAAAAGATCCTTCTCGTGCAAAAGAATTACTCAAACTTGTTGGACTGGAAGCTGAAGTCGACAGATTCCCTGGCGAGATAAGTGGCGGACAACAACAAAGAGTTGCAATCGCCAGAAGTATTGCTAAACGACCAACATTACTGCTAGGAGATGAGCTTACAGGAAACTTGGATACCGAAACTTCACAAAAAGTGATGACTGCACTTGTTAAGGCATGTGAGCAGGAAAATATAACCTCAATTTTTGTCACTCACGATGAAGGATTGGTAAAATATGCCACAAGAGTGATTCGAATTGATAGTGGCAAGATTATTTCTGATGAACCAGTCAACTCTAACTGAGGTGAAAAAGTGTCTGAGACAGAGAAAAAAACCTCCGGATTGGGACTTAATTTCAAAGTAGGTTTACTCAACAAAAGACTCGCAAGGAGTCTTTGGAGAACCAAATTACGACTGTTAGCAGTAGTGTTCATGGTTTCTGTGGGAGTATTTGCTGGGATAACTTTCGGTGGATATTCACAAAATCTTGATGGCATGTATGAGACAATGCATGGCGATGATAGCGAGGGTGCAAATCTTGCAGACCTATGGATTGATAATCGAAGCGTTATTTGGTCACCAGAACAAGTTGATGATTTTTGTCAAAATCTATATGATTCTTGGAATACTACTGGTTCACAATCTCTTGATTCATGTGAAGGAAGAACCGTGATACAAGGTGCGATGTTTCACAATAATAGTACTGGAGAACATATAATTAATTCTCTTTGGCATGGAATTCCTGCTGACGCCAACTCTGACCGAATTTGGATGCCTGAAGGCCATAGTGAAGGTAGAGTTGCATCTGGTGCAAATGAAATTGTCATTGATGCTCACGTCAGTGATGCTCTTGATTTGAGTATCGGAGACAACATTACTATTGGAGCAGGAACAGAAAGTATGGTTTTCGAATTAGTGGGTATAGGATACCATCCACTACACGTCTTAATGGCTCCAGAAGGCTCCTTGTTCCCTCCAGAAAATGGACAGTATGTCGTAGGATATCTTTCAGATGCTGGAATGTCAAGACTGACTGGAAATCAACTTGGATCTAGCAACACGATTCTCCTCGATATTGAAGGTACACCATCATTTGATTTACCTGATACCGAAGAATATGAAGGCGAAGAAATCGATGCTATCAAGCCCTTAGTGGAAGACTCCTTGAACGCCTTAGAAATAGATGCTCGTGTTCGTGACAGAGGCCAGAATGAACCTGTTGAAGTGATGCGTCAAGACCTTGAAGGTGCTAAGAGAGCCACAATTCCTTTCACAGTAATGATAGCAGCCATTGCATCTATCACCATCGTACTTAGCCTTCAGCGGTTAGTACAGAGTCAAGCGAAAGAAATTGCAGTATTAAGAACACTTGGAGTATCACGAATATCTCTAATGCAGGGCTACTTAATCGCTCCATTGGCAATAGGCGCAATCGGGTGTTTTGTTGGAATCCTTATCGGCCCTTGGGGTATGAATTGGATGTTAGATTTCTATCAAGAACTTGTAGGTGTCCCAATTACTGAGCGGTCTATCCCTATCACCATATATTCAAGCGTAATATTACCAACGATGTTCGTAGTATTTCTTTCAGGGGCATTCCCTGCTTGGAAAGCAAGTAGACTCGAACCTTTGAGCGTACTTAGCGGACAAAGCGAAATGAGAGTCGGTTCTAATATTCTACGAAAATTGACATCATGGATGCCAACTACTCTCGGCCTATCGATACGTTCGAGTGTACGCAAACCAATTCGACTTGGTATGACATTCCTTGCAGTAGGAATATCCTTGATGCTCTTTGGTTCAATACAAATGATGTCTGCTGGGCTTGAAGATACCCTTGTCAGCGGCTTAGAGGATGACCAATCTTGGGATGCTCAAGTATATGTCACGCCAGAAGGAGAAAATGCTGTACTACAATGGGCAACCAATAATTCAGCAGAAAGCGAACTACTAATCGAAATGCCTCTAGGAAGTGTAGAAGATTCCGATGGTATCGAACGAATATTTACTCTCGTAGGATTGAATGATTTTGATAATGGCATGCGAGTAGTCAATGTTATCGATGGTAAAGCACCAAACGAAAATAATGCAGTTACTGAAGTGATGATGGACGAAGGTGCGATGGAATTCTTAGGTTGGAACATAGGCGATACACAGACAGTTTTTCTCAACGGTGATGAGCAAGAAGTGAAGGTGGTTGGAACATCCAGAGGTGAACTTGCTCGAACAATGTATTTCTTACGCGGTGAGTTGAGTGATTTGACCGGAGTAAATGCGACTTCTGTTTACATCCAACTACCGGAAGGTGTTGAAGTCGATACTGAACTTGGAGAAATCTCGGCTGGAATTGTCGAACGTCAGGTTCTACTCGACGGAATCAATAGTTTACTCGAAAAGCAAACACAAGTATTCCAAGCAATAATGTATCTTGGCCTATTGTTTACAATCGCTGTAATGCTAAATACAATGATAATGAATGTCGCTGAAAGAGATTTCGAATTAGCAACATTACGGGTATTAGGAGCTTCAACTAAGAGACTTGGTTCAATGCTACTGTTTGAAAGCCTGCTTATCGGAACGATTGGTGGAATTGTAGGAGTTCTTTTCGCATACGGCGGAGCGGTTGGACTCGCATCTTCATTTTCATCATGGCAGTTCTATGTACCGATAGTAATTGTTCCAAGTGTCGCATTCCAACTGATGAGTGGAGTGATTATTATTGCAATTGCAATGACACCAATAGGAATTTGGAGACTAAGAAAGATGGATTTGGTCGAGAAAGTCAAAGACTTGTCCCAGTGATTATATTATCAGGTTATTCACCGAATCTAACCTGTATTATAGCGAACCTTTGATGAGCCTTCGATTTATGGAGGTTCATGGTTGAAATGCCCGAGATAGGACTGAAGGTCCGAATCGAGGTTGAAAGTCATAATGGCTCGACTAGTTTCGAAGGCATTGTGCTTCACCCCGCATCGAAAGGGCACCTCACCCTGAAATTGGTCAATGGATATAACGCAAGTTATCTAATTGAAGAAGTTTCAAACCTTGAAATTGTAGACTCATCAAATAGTACTGTTCAGCAAAATGAACAACAACAAGTGATTGAATATAATTCTAAATTACCACGAATTAGAATTCTTCATACAGGCGGTACAATCGCTTCCAAAGTCGACTACAAAACTGGCGCAGTTGTCGCCAGATTTGAGCCCCATGAACTGGTAGCCAGCGTTCCAGAACTCGCTGAAATTGCTAATATTGAAGCGGAAAAACTTGGTAATATGTTCAGCGATGATATCCGTTGCCAACACTGGAATAAGATGATTGATGCGAGTAAGAAAGCATTCGAAGATGGCTGCGATGGAGTTGTCATCACCCATGGAACTGACACATTGCATATCACATCGGCTGCACTGAATTTTGCTTGGGCAGGTAAAGGACAAGCACCTCCGGGTCCAATTGCACTAGTCGGCTCACAACGCTCATCTGACCGAGGTTCATCAGATGCTGCAGAAAATCTGATCGCTGCAGTACATTGGGCAGCAAACGCTCCAAAGCCATGTGGTATTGCTGGCGACTCTACCGTCGTAGTAATGCATTCAAGTTCAAACGATGGTAAATGTTCAATTCACCCAGGAACTGGAGTAAGGAAATTACACTCCACAAGAAGAGATGCATTTAGACCAGTAAACAGTCAACCAATTGGTTTTGTAAGTACAAAGTCTGGAAATGTCAGTTTAGAGTTAACCAGTGATTATGAGAAGCAAATCGGTGGAAGCGATACAGAAATATGCACCAATCCAACAAAATACTCGACAACTGTACGAATCGTTCAGTTCATGGCTGGACCATGGCTTCACGAAGAAGAGATAGAAGCAGTGATTTTGACATCGCCACAAGCAATAGTTATTCACGGCACTGGACTAGGTCACTTACCGATTGACGACCCTGAAAAGGATGCTCCTGAAAATACTAAAGTTTGGCGTGCCTTAACTCGTTGTATCAATAGAAACATACCAGTTATAATTACTACCCAGTGTATCAATGGACCTGTTGATATGAATGTTTACTCAAAGGGTAGAAAACAAATTGCAATGGGTATGCTAGGCCATGGAAGCGTCTGTTCACCAGATACCGTAGTAGTCAAGACACATTGGGCATTATCAAATGATATGGACATCACTAAAGCCATGGAGTCAAATCTCTGTGGAGAAAATAATATTTCATTGGTGGAATAGGAGGTGAAAATATGTCAAAAAACCAACAAAGCCTCGAGGAATTAAGATACAAAAGAGAGCAAGCAAGAGTTGGAGGCGGCTTGAAAAAACAAGAATCAATTCGAATGTCAGGGAGAGGTACTGCCCGAGATAGAATTTCAATGCTACTTGACGAAGATTCATTCATTGAAATCGATTCCTTCGTCACCCACCGTACCGTAGACCATGCTATGTTCTTACACCACACACTAGGTGATGGTGTAGTTGCTGGACATGGAACGATTGAGGGACGTAGAGTTTACTGTTTCGCTCAAGACTTCAGTGTTCATGGTGGAAGCATGGGTGAAGTTCATGCTAAGAAAATCGCTAAAATTGTCGAGATGGCAGAACGTGCAAAAGCCCCTATCATCGGAATGTGGGATGGAGGAGGACAGCGTGCACATGATGGTGTTTCGGGACTTGCTGGAACAGGCGAACTTCTTGACAGAATGGTTCAGTGTAGCGGTAGAATCCCGTTGATTAGCCTAGTATTAGGTCCAGTAGTCGGAGTCTCGGCATTGGCTGCTAGCCTAGCAGACTTCACTATTCTTGGTGAAGAACATGGGCAGTTATTCTTATCCTCTCCACTTGAAACCCCAGAAGTAATACAAGGAGAAATAGATTCACAAGGACTTGGAGGAGCAACCCTTCACGCTTCTCGCTCTGGAATTGCCTGCTTAATTGCAGATGATGAAGAAGATGCATGCTCATTAGCCACTGAGATTTTGGGCTTCTTGCCAGACCACAACATGGCTGATGCACCATTCTGTGAAACTGCAGATCCGATGGACAGATTGAATCCAACCTTGGAAGAACTAGTGCCGGACAATCCAAACCGACCCTATGACATGGTCAAAGTTGTTGAAGAAATTGTAGATGATGGTATATTCCTCGAATTATTTGAAGCATATGCAGATAACATCATCATAGGATTTGCTAGACTTAACGGAAGAAGTGTAGGCGTTGTAGGAAATCAACCGAAGGTTCTAGCAGGTTGTCTTGACATAGATGCATCAATCAAGGCTGCTCGCTTTATTCGCACCTGTGATGCATTCAATATCCCATTAGTAACCTTTGAAGATGTACCAGGATTCTTACCAGGAGTAGTTCAGGAATGGGGAGGAATCATTCGACATGGTGCAAAATTGCTATTTGCTTATGCTGAAGCAACTGTCCCAAAACTCACATTAGTAACTCGAAAAGCCTACGGAGGGGCATATCTTGCTATGTCTTGTAAGCACCTGAGAAGTGATTACAATATCGCTTGGCCAACTGCTGAACTTGCAGTCATGGGCGCTGAAGGTGCTGTCAATATTATCCATCGAAGAGAAATAAATGCTGTTGAAGAATCTGAAAAGGAAGATGTTAGATTAAGATTAGTTGGCGAGTATAAAGCCAAATTCGGAGACCCATATGTAGCAGCTAGAAACGGGTGGTTGGACGATGTTATCGAGCCTAATGAAAGTCGGTTGCGGCTTTGTCGTGCATTGAATATCCTTCGCTCCAAACGTGAATGGAGCCCGCCAAAGAAGCACGGAAATATCCCGCTCTAATCCTTCTTTTCCTGTTGAATTCTTGAGAGAAGACCAGATGGACTTAGGTCAACATCCAGTTCTTGTTCTACAACACTGAGGTCTTGTTTATTGTCTACCCCAACAACTGCTGTAGGTGAATTACTGGAAGTTCGGATAAACAGGAATAATACCAAGATTAGAACTACTAAACCTCCAATGACGCCAATTATTATTCCCGATGATATTTCATCACTATCCGATGCATCTTCAACTGAATCAATAATCGTAGTTTGATTGTAGAGAATGCTGGTATAAGATACAATTTCTGACGAGAACTCGGAATCTTGTATTGCAACTCTAAGTGTGACATTATCATCATGGTCATCAGGAATTAGTAGCATTGTCACGCACTGATATTTACCGTCACTTTGGTCTATAATGCATGAATGAGTCAAATTTTCGAGTAAAGTTTCATCAGCCTTAATTTCAGGTTCTGGAGCATCGGTTCCATCTGCATCGAATATCCACCAAGCCAAACTCACAGCAGTATCATCGATTACATTAACATCATAGAGAGTAAGAACTGGCGCATCTGGAACTGGTGTGATATTAACTGACAATATCCTAGAAAAGTCTGAATTACCATCACTAACATTTAGCCAATGAAGTTGGTTTAGACCATTGAAATCATTGTCAGGAGACACTATCATCTCACTACCTACAACAACCACTGAAAGCGAAGAATCACTCATTATTGGACTGGTTTGCCAAACAAGTTGGTCACCATCTATGTCCCATGCAAACTGAGTTAAATCAAATGATAATGCTTCATCCTCAATTAGTTCAAGGCTCCACATACTCTGATTGGCGATGACCGCATCATCTACGGGCTCAACTTGTACAGGAATATCGACCTCTACCGGTTCGCTACCTCCATCTGTAACTCTAACGTGGAGAACTGTAGCACCATTGGCATTCTCTAGAGGAGTTAATTCCAATACCCCATTTGCGAATGAGAAACTAACTGGGCCTGCTTGACCCGAAGTAGCGTCATTGATCGATGCTAACAGTGGTTGACCTTCTGGGTCGTAAGCATATTCTGAAATATTGACAAATACCGATGTGCCATCTTCAACTAAATTTTGCATCGCCACAGTTCCCGTAAGCACAACTCTGTCGTTGAATGGGACTACCATTATCTCTAGAGTAGTCTGATTTTCATCTACTACTCCTTGACCACCGGAACGAACTACAACGTCAACTTCTGCACCACCAATGAATTCTCCCTGAACATCATGAAATACGGTAATTCCTCTGCCATCAGAGTCCACTTCTACAGAGAAATTATTGACATTACCACCACTGATTGTTGCGCTTATTACGAAGATTTCTTGACCATCTGGGTCCATTGCAATAAGGCTTGAATCAAGATGTGCTTCACCTCTTTCTGGAACTAATATTTCTGGCAACGGAGTCATGAATACCAATGGAGTATTACCTCTGGTAAATTCAAATTCAGTTGTTGAAGGCGCACCCTCCACAAAAATTCGCATGTAGGCGACATGTTGTCCAGGCGCTATATTTTCCACTTGAAAGTCACACATTGCGGTTCCTTCAGCATCAATGTAACCTACACTTTGTTGTAAATCATCGATTCCACATTCGACATCTATTTGCCAACTGGAAGGCAACTCAGACCAAATTGAACCATCTCTTAGAGTCCAATTGGATTGGATAGAGAATGTATCATACCGTCCAAATTGTGTGACATTACTAGGATTGACTGAAGTATTTTTCAACAATAATAAATGACTACTATCCAAATCATCTTCGACATATGAATCTTGGTCACTAGCATTAAACAGGTCCTGCTGGCGATTGAATGCATCTCTAAATGATGAGTGGTCACCACGTAATGTGACATCCAAATATGGATTTAAATGTAAAGCAGCATAATCAATTTGCTCTTGTCTTGAGAGAGATGCATCACCATCATTTCGGTCATCGCCAAATAAAAACCCATCATCGGTTTCATCTTGGAATTGATAGTGATTAGCTCCAAGAATATGCATCCATTGCCAACCAAAAAGTTCAGTTCCATTGATGTAAGGGAGGTTATCTTGCCCTCTGGCAATTTCGTCTATGGTACCGGTCATGAACAATGCTGTTTGCGGCCATGCAGGTTGTACTGTCCATCCAGCCGGCCTCAAAGAATCCCAATCTTGCCCTGAATCCCAATCGGAAAAATCAGTACCAAGACCAAATAATGCCCTTGGAGGTTGGGTTGTTGTGGCTAATGAAGACTGATGCCAAAAAGGATAGGCAGAATACGCTGCTGCCGCGCCTGTACCATGGCCTCCTATGCCCCAATGATTCAAATCAATTTGTCCAAAACTTCCCGGTACATTAGTATTAGAATTATTATTTTCCTGCATAAATAACATGACATTTTCTAATAACGCCAAATGTTCTTGGACATTATCAGATTCATCTTGGTCAATTCCTTGTGTAACCACTACGATATTTCCACGCTTAACAAGCTCTGGTGCTAGAAGCATATAATCTGAGATTTCTTCATCGGCATCACCAAAGAAAACAACCCAAGGGAAAGGACCATTACCAGCCATTTCTTTTGATTCGCCGTCATTCATAGCAGGATAAATCATTCTAACTGGGTCTCCGTTCAATGAAGAATCATCCCAAGCAACAGGAAAATCGGTCGCCGTATGCACAGGCTGAAAGTTTTGGTCTTCCTCGATTTGTTGACCTGTTACAACACTTACAGACGAGGTGAGCAACAACAGTAAACAAATTCCAAATACCCTCGAAGGTTTGGCAATAGACACTAGTTGCACAATTACCCCTCTTATCTTTACATATTTTGAAGTTAGGTCATCATGCATATGATGCTAAAACATTTTCAGCATGAATTAATTTTGTCATCAACAGCGCCATCGATGGTAAATCATCGATACAATGTGGAGTCCATAACTGGCGCCAACACTCAAGATGTTGAGCAACAAGCATCCACCTTCCATCTAATGTACCATTTACTAATTTTTGAATTCGTTGTTCGATAGTGCCTTCCATTAGTTCGTACCTTGGAGAAATTATTATCGCACTATCATCGAAGTCTTTAGGAACTTCTTCCGAGTCAAAATTTATCATCATATCATATGAATCCGATTCAACAATCGATTCACTCCAGGGGCCATCGTCGATAGTTCTTCGGCCTGAAATCATCTTGAGTTTACCGCCACTTTTAGCCCATGCATACGCAGTCGAGCGAGCAGCCCCTCCTCCGCCTACTATCGCTAAAATAGCGCCAGAAGTCACATCTAATCCAAAAAACTCAGCGCATCTAACAACTCCGCAGCCATCAACATTTGATGACCACCATCCATATCCGTCCCATCTAAGGACATTTACCGACTCAATCAGCGAAGAATCATTGAAATCTACCACTGCTTGACTGGTTAATTGGTGTTTTAGAGGAGTGGTCAGATTAAGCCAAATCTCTTCTCTAAACGCTTTTGTTGGTAATTTTACTTTGCTACTTAGCGGAAAAGATGCTGTTTTTATGGAACTATCTATCATCGTTAAATTTTGATCTTCAAGTACTACTTTACCTGTGATCTCTAGTGCTTTTTGAATTAGCGCCCGATTTCTAAACTTACCAAAAGGTGCGCCTGTATAATCCCAGTTAATCGGATTTGGAATTGTTTTAGCATATCCCCAAGCCAATGCGTCTTGAATTGAGTTTGCCTCGATTAAATTTAGACTTTTGATTTCAAGTTGTGGTTTACTTCTACTATTTTGTTCGAGGTGCTGAGCAACAATTGAGACCAATAATGGTGAAATTGAATGAGAAACCGGGTTTCCGGCAATCCCATAATACACCTCGGCCATGACTTTTGGGCAAGGTCTTTCCTTTTCAATGAAACCATCTGTCTGAACATGTAACACATAGGTTTGAAAAAGAAGCCGATAATGGGTTGTACATGCAGGCCAATGCGTTATTCAGCAATCAACATCGAGGCAAGGGAGTTATTGGCACACTAACCGGCTTACTTAGTCTATACCTTTCCTTTGCGATGTGGGAAAAGTTCAATGAATCTCTAGGAGACTTGGTTGGACCGGCTCTTGGAGTAGTCATTGGAACAATCATTTATCTTTTGTACCAGACCAAGAAAAATGAGCGTGAATTCACCCAAGGTAGCAACTATACCACTTCTGAGACGACATCGATGTATCGCGATGAAAACGGAAGAATGCAGCAGGTGGATTCCGATACCGAAGTAGGTCGAAACCCAGTACTATTCATCGCAATTTTGTATGGATTTATCGTTTTAATTAGTGAACTATCTTGGTCAGACCTATTAGTATGAGTTGGTTAAATGGTAGGTTTGTTCGACCTATTTATGATGAGAGATCGCATCAATAATAGTACTAATGTTTTTTACATAATATTTGAGAAAGCATCAATTCTTATTACACTATTAATCATCATGGCGATTGGTCTTGCTTTAGACTTCCCAATGTGGGGTGTTGCAGTGCTTGTTGGATTATCTCTTGGACCTGTTGTTTACGGGCATTACTATCTCATTTACATTAGACCTGTACTAAAAGAACGGGAAGATTGATGAGTACGGACTCATTGTCCATACACGGTGAAGACATGGGTTTGATTGGTAATTTTATGGATTTGATTGGACTTGGCGAAGTTACTGGCGTCGATGTATTATTTGCAGCTATGGCCATTATTGGTACGTTTCTATTCATGATATATTTCCTCCTAATATTGATTGGTGGAGTTGCAGACGGAGCAATGGACATTCTACCCGGCGATGTGGACGTCGATATAGGCGCTGAAGGTATATTCCACGTCTTAACTATTCAGGGATTACTTAGTTTCGTAATGATGTTTGGTATTTTTGGACTTGCAGTATCGCAAGCAGATCAAAATGCCTTCATTGCGATTATCGCTGGAACTGTGGCTGGTTCAATATCGATGTACCTAATTGGAAAAGTATTCCAATTGATGAAGAGTTTGGAAATGGATAATACAGTTAAGTACTCTGAAGCCATTGGTGCAAAAGGTACTGTTTACAGAACAATTAATGCTGGTGAGCACGGCCAAGTACAAGTTGAATACCAAGGTGCTCTTAGAACTTCAGATGCAGTTGCAGAAGATGAATCATTGACTATTAAAACCGGTAAATTCATTCAGGTGATCAACGCAATTGGAGAAACACTCATTGTCAAACCGTTGGATATATCTCAATCAAAGGAAGAAGAGTGAGAATAATTAGCCCTGTTACGTCGGGTCAACCCTCATAAGGTAGGCACGTATCCACACTACATGGCCGTAGCAGAGAGTTTAGGTTTAATTGGAATATTTTTGTTTGTTTTTGCATTGATTGTAACAATATATGTCGCAACAAGCAGATATAAACTTGCACCATCCGACAAAATTCTTGTCGTATATGGTAATGTCAAAGAGGGCGGAGCAGCCGCTTGTTACCACGGTGGTGGTAAAATTGTCTGGCCGCTTATTCAGCACTATGCATACCTAGACCTCAAGCCAATGACAATCAGTATCAATCTAGAACATGCTCTATCACAACAAAATATCCGTATTAACGTCCCTTCAACATTTACCATTGGTATTTCAACCGCTCCTTCAATCATGTCAAATGCTGCGGAGCGTTTGCTTGGTCTGCCTACTCCACAAATTGAAGACATGGCAAAAGAAATTATCTTTGGTCAACTACGTTTGACTGTAGCATCTCTTACTATTGAACAAATCAACCAAGACAGAGAAGCGTTCCTTAGAATGGTTTCCAACAACGTCGATACTGAATTACACAAGATTGGACTTTACCTGATTAACGTAAACATCACAGATATTACTGATGAGGCCGACTATATCGCATCTATTGGTGCAAAGGCTGCTGCTGTTGCGATTGCTGATGCTACTGTTGACAGAGCAGAAGCTGCTCGTACTGGTGCTGTTGGTAAGGCCGCTGCAGACCGTGAAAGAGAAATTGAAGTTGCAAATAACGAGGCTGAATCTGATAAAGGTCAGAAAGCGGCTGAGGCTGGAAGACGTGTTTTCGTTCAACAACAAGAAGCTCTGGCTGTTGAAGGTGAAAACCAATCCCGTGCATCAATTGCATCTTATAACGCAGACTTAGCAGAAAAAGAAGCTGAAGCACTACAACGTTCTGAAGTTGCTAAGCGTAGAGCACAATCGGAGATTGAGAAAGCTCAGTATAACCTTGAGGGTGAAAGACTGCGTGCTGAAGAAATCGCACGAGAAGAAGTATCTAAGTTACAAATAGAGATTGCTTCCGAAGCAGAAGCAGAGCGCCAAAGAAGAATCGCAAGAGGTGAAGCAGACGCTATCCTCGCACGCTACAATGCTGAGGCGGAAGGAACCAAGGCAGTCCTTGAAGCAAAGGCTGCTGGTTATCAAGCTCTAGTCAAGAGCGCTGGAGGGGACCCGAAGGCTGCTGCAACTCTATTGATGGTCGAGAAGATCGAAGAGTTAGTTGCTCGCCAGACTGAAGCAATCTCTAACTTGAAGATTGACAAGATCACTGTTTGGGATTCTGGAAATGGCGGAGAGGGTGGCAGCACTGCTAACTTCGTTTCATCTCTAATCAAGTCTCTACCACCTGTTCATGATGTTGCTAAGATGGCTGGCGTTGATTTGCCTGACTACCTTGGAAGTATGAATGAAGACGAGAACTGAGTACATACTACGGCTATTCGCCAAAGGTTGTCTAATCGGTGATTTATTGCATATTACAACCGTGAGTTTCAAAGGCTCAGCGATATGCAAGTAACTCATGGCTAGTGATTTAGAGATTGCAAGTGCGGCTACATTAGAGCCAATTGAAGCAATTGCTTGGAAATTAGGTATTTCGTCAACTGAACTTATGCCAATGGGTCATGGTGTTGCAAAAATTACCTGGGATGCTCTCAAGCAACGCTTCTCTAAGCCTCAGGGAAGCCTTGTTCTAGTCACATCTGTAAATCCTACACCGTTTGGTGAAGGTAAAACTGTAACTACAATCGGTCTAACTCAAGCACTATGTAAGATTGGTCAATCTGCTACATGTGTAATACGTGAGCCTTCAATGGGTCCTGTGTTTGGAATAAAAGGTGGTGCTGCAGGAGGAGGATACTCGCAAGTACTGCCCATGGAAGAAATAAATCTACATTTCACTGGAGATTTACATGCTGTCACTTCTGCCCATAATCTACTATCTGCATTGATTGACAACCATATCAAACATGGAAATACCAGCAAATTAGACCCAACTAAGATTGACTGGCCGCGTGTTATCGACATGAATGACCGAGCTTTACGAGATATCGTAATTGGAATGGGAGGGCCTGCTAATGGACATCTAAGACAGGACCGGTTTGACATCACTGCGGCAAGTGAAGTAATGGCGATTCTAGTATTATCATCAGATTATGCAGATTTACGTAATCGACTTGGTGAAATTGTAGTAGGCCAGTCCACTGAAGGATACCCGGTTAAAGCCAAGGAAATTGGAGCACCTGGAGCGATGGCATTACTACTAAGAAATGCATTCCTACCAAACCTAGTCCAAACTTTAGAAGGAAATCCTGCATTCATTCATGGTGGACCATTTGCCAACATAGCCCATGGAAATTCAAGTATCATTGCAGATAAATTGGCACTCGGTGCTGCCGACATAGTAGTCACGGAAGCTGGATTTGGTTCTGATATGGGTGCTGAAAAATTCATGCATATCAAAGCAGCAACTTCTGGAAAAGCCCCAGACTGTGTAGTTATGAATGTCACAATACGCTCGATGAAGCTACATGGCGGCGCCTTTGGAAGTCGAGGTGGCTACAGGCCAAGTAAAGAAGAATTAGACTCTGAAAATATTGAAGCGGTCAAAGCAGGTGCTATGACAAACCTCGACCGCCACATCAAGAATATGGCTGGATTTGGAATTCCAGTAGTAGTTTCTATCAACAAATTTACAGCCGATACAGACGGTGAAATCGCAGTCCTTCGAGATGCTGCACACGCTAGTGGCGCCAAGGCAGTAACAATTACTGAAGTTCATGCCAAAGGTGGTGCTGGTGGAGAAGATCTAGCTAATGCTGTTGTCAAAGCAATACAAGACCATGTAGCAGATGGAAGACCTTTCACACCACTATTTGTCAATGATGCACCTATCATGGAAAAAGTCGAGGCAATCGCTACACGGATGTATAAGGCTAAGGAAGTTTACTTAGAAGCAAAAGCCAAGAAGCAACTTGACAAAATTACTTCTTGGGGTTATGGAGAGTTGCCAGTCTGTATGGCAAAAACCCAATATTCATTCTCACACGATGCAGGAAAATTAGGCGCTCCTAGTGGCTTTACCCTACCGGTTAGAGAATTTAGACTGAATGCAGGAGCGGGTTTCATTGTCGCAATCCTTGGTAATATGATGACAATGCCCGGATTACCAGTCCGTCCAGCCGCCATGGATATGGACATGGACGATGATGGGCGTCAGACTGGCGTCTTTGGGTGAACTTAATGCGGATCTTAAAGCGCGAACCGATGCTTTGGCGTCTTCGCGTAGAAACAGAAGATGACCTTTGGACGCTTGCTAGGCTTGCTCGTAAAGGTATGAACCTCGGAATGCTTGGTGAAAGAAGAGACCAAACAACTGGTGGTGAAGAAGGTGGAAGGGCGAAATCAGCTGAGAGAAAGAAAATGTGGATTCGACTTTCTATTGAAACAACAGAATATCAGCCATCAAATGAAATCCTCAGAATCCATGGCATCATAAACGAAGCACCGATAGATGTTGGGAGTTATCATACACATAACATAATGATTCAAGATGACATCGAAATCACTTCACATCTACCTTTCAAGAATACCGATTCTACACTTCTCCAACAGGCGATTGACTCATCAAACCAAGTACAGGTTGCTCTTACAGTAGTCGAAAATGATGAAATCATATTATTCTACGTAACTCCTCGAGGACTGAAAGAATCTACCACATGGACAATGCGTGGTGGTGGAAAAAGAGTAGATACCAAGTCTTCAAGTGGAGTTGCAAGTAACTTCAGAGCCAAGGTCATCAAAGAATTAACAGAATCTCTAGGAGAACAGACTCCACTGGTATTGTGCGGACCTGGCCATGCAAGAGATACGCTTTTGCAAGAATTGAAATTGAGTGGCCAAACGAGATTCATGACATCGGTTTCAACCTCAATGTCGGGTCGTTCAGGAGCAAACGAGGTTCTACGAGAAGGCCTGGCAGGAAACTTACTGGAACAATATGCGATTACCAAAGAAATCAATCTCTTAGAGCAAGCCTGGACTAGATTATCAACAAAAGGTGCGGTAGCATACGGTCATCAAGAATTAATCAAAGCCCTCAATGAAGGAGCGATAGAAATTGCATTGATTTCAGCAGACCTACTTCGTGATGATGATGCAAAAATCGGCAATATGACATGGGCTAAATGGGCTGAGGGATTGGAAGACATTGGAGCGGAACTTGTCCAGTGTTCTACCGACCATGACTCAGGACAACAACTGCTTGGAATGGGCGGAGCGATTGCGCTACTAAGATACAAAATGTGAGTGATAAAATGAAGATTTTAAACTATTCACAATTAGGCGATGAACCTCGAGATGAACTATCGGGAGCAAGGTGGCTACTTCTTCACCACAGTGATATTGTCAATGCAACCTCGGTATTGATGTTTACAGAATTAGATGATATTCTCGTGGGTGTCGACCATCGAGGACAAGAAATCAGTCCTGGACTTTGGCAACGGGCAGTTCATCTGATGATTGTTGACGGAACTGATGAACAAGCGAGTGAAATTCAGAGAAAAACTGGCATTACCAAGGTCATAAGTGATAGCAAAAACGACTTACAGCACCACTGTTGGTAGTTGGTGGGTCTGGAGGGATTTGAACCCTCGATCAACGCCGTGTAAAGGCGGTGTCATAACCGCTAGACCACAGACCCAACCCCCCCTGCAAGAACCCATTATTGAAACCAACGCCTAAGGGTTAAACTCAAAACCAAGCGACAACGGGAACAAATCGCATGGATGAAGATATTCAAGCCGCTGCGGCTCGTCTTGTACGTCGTCTAAAAGAGGGTGGGCATTCGATTACTGTTGCTGAATCGTGCACTGGCGGCTTGCTAACTAGTGCATTCACCGACATTGCAGGAGCAAGTAACTGGTTCAATCAGTCATGGGTCACCTACTCAAATCAAGCCAAAACCAAAGAATTGGGTGTAGAAAAGGACACTCTAGACAAAAAGGGCGCAGTTTCTGCAGAAGTTGCCATTCAAATGGCTAAAGGTGCTTTGATTAATGCAGAAGCTGACATAGCGATATCGATAACTGGAATCGCTGGCCCTGGTGGCGATGATACCAAGAAGGAAGTTGGAACTGTATATGTCGGAATCGCATCCAATACATGGGCAAATGCCCACTCTACTAGAATCGGAGGTAATCGTTCGGAGAATAAAATTGGTTTTGTTCACTTTGCCCTACTAACAGCAATTGGATGCTGGGATGACGCAATGGCCAAAGCAGAGGAAAATCGTAAGAAACTCGAGGAAATGGATGCAGAAAAAGAAAGAAATCGTTTGAAGTTCGAAGTTGATAGAGCAAAGCGTGAGGCTGATGCTAAGCAATCTGCACCTTGGCAAGATGAATCATGGAGCGGTGAACCTGAAATTGAAGAAACAAATGAGAGCATTGGTAGCCAAGTCGAGTGGGAGTAATAGCCTGTTCCGACCGGTGTGCTTTTGGAGGGGTTGCGATACCTTTGCTTCATGGCTGCGACCTCGGAAGAGATAATCCGCATGTTGCGCCAAAGGAAAATTCTTGCTAGCAACGCAATACAACAATTACTGCAGGACCATCAAGACCCAATTGCTCTCTTGAATCTAGGCCCTGAAATAGACTTCCATCGTGGAGTTCTTAGCGATGAAAAATTCTCTCTATTGAACTCGTTATACGAGAATTCTAGTTCTCAGGTAAGTACTCCTATCAATAACACCGCTACTCAGCCGCCTAAACTAGCACCAACCGACCTTGGAAGAGTTATAGCGCCAATCTCCACTCCCGAACCGCTGGATATCCACTTTCGAAATAATCTCCCAGATTGGAGAGAAAGTGACTTTAGCGAAATTGCTAATGATGCCCCTAGTGACATTTCGGTGCACTTCGATATAACTGGACGTAGCGTAACTGAAGGTAAGATGGGAGATATTTCCGCTTGCTTCAATGACCGCCTGACTCAAATTCGAAAGATGATCGTTAAGAATTCGAAACTTCCAAGAAAATACTCGGAAGTTGCAAGACTGCAAAGAGAGTCTAGTAGATACCAAGGCTATGAAAACATGGCTGTAGCAATCGGACTTGTTAATGAACCAAGATATACTAAAAATGGTCACTTGATGTGGAATTTAGAAGATGAAACTGGAGAAATGACCTGTATTTTGACCAAAAAGCGTGGGGATGAAAGAGACAGAGCCCAAGAAAGAGTAATCGAAGCGGGATTGATGCCCGATGATGTCATTGGAGTCTCTGGTAATTTCAGTCAAACAGGAGATTTGTTCTATGTTGATGACTTACATTTCCCAATGGAAAATCGTCATGAAAAAGTATCGTCATCCCATGGAGTCAGTGTAGCATTCCTGTCTGATATCCACGTTGGTTCGAAAACTTTCCTAGAAGCACAGTGGCACAAGATGGTCAGGTGGTTTCACAGTGACCCTCTTGCTAAAACTGTGAAATATCTCATTCTATCCGGAGATTGTGTCGATGGTGTTGGTATTTATCCTGGCCAAGATAAAGAATTAGCAATACCAGACCTTTTTGCTCAGTACAGTGAATTTGCCAGATTGCTAGAATTACTTCCAGATTGGGTTGAATGTATTATGCTACCAGGTAATCACGATGCAGTTAGACCGGCTGAACCTCAACCAACATTCGAGAAAGATATCCAACAAGATTACAATACAACTACCTTTGTTGGAAATCCTTGTGATTTCTCGTTGAATGGAGTTCGCTTACTCTCATACCATGGAAAGTCAATTGACGACTTTGTAGCTGGATTAAGAACAGTTACTTATTCCGACCCAGTTGAGGCAATGCGAGAAATGCTGAGAAGAAGGCACTTGGCCCCTCAATGGGGTGGAAAAACTCCACTTTCGCCAGAACCCGAAGACGGCTTGGTAATTCGAGAAGTTCCTGATATTTTTGTCACTGGTCACGTTCATGGTCATGCTTGCGTAGACTTCAAAGGAACCACTCTGATCTGTTCTAGTACATGGCAAGACCAAACATCGTATCAAAGAATGCTAGGTTTCCAACCAAAGCCCTGTATGTTGACGATTGTTAACCTGAAAAGTCACGCAACAACCGCAATACCGTTTGCATGATTATTCTAGACCAAGGTGAGGTCTTAGAAGGAGGAGATTTTTCTCTTCTATTATTGGAACTCCTGCCTCTGTGAATGCACTGTATGAGGATTCTCGACTCGGATTAAAACCAATAAAACCACTTCCTTCAACTTGCATTGATAGGTCCATTTCAGAGTCTCCAACAGATACACAATTCGCTGGAGAGAAGTCATGCATTTTGATAATTTTCTCAATAATCAAGTTCTTCTTACTAGCATGCAGACGACATATTCCCTCATCAGAAAGCGTATCATCATCATTGAATAAGAATCCATTAGCAATCCAATCATCTGCCTTTAGCATAGCAGCAATCGAGGAAACAAAAATATCAACACCTGCACTAACAATTGCTACAAAAATATCTTTCTCCTTAAGTTCAGCAACTAATTCTCTAGCACCATTCATCAATTTAACGCCTGAGTAGGCACGAAAGAGTTCATCTTTGTAAATTGGAGTTCCCTTTTCCTTCCACATTTGAATATCAGAGCGCATGAATTCAACATCAGTCAATTCACCATTAATGAAACGTGTTAGATTAACAGAATTATCAGTGCCAAAATGATCATGTAGAGTTTTCCACGAACTTACTGAATCAACTAGAACTCCGTCACAATCGAAAATTACGCATTTTATGTCGAGACTTGCATCTTGGCCCATAGTTAACGGCCGAAGTCAATGAACAAAAAGCCTCGTTTAGAAAAAGACCCAAAGACACGGGGGGGCAAAGCCCCCCAGTATCTGGATTATTATCCCAACATCCCAAGATGTCGGTTCACCCTTTCGGGTACGGAAGGCACTGGAGAGGGCAGAAGCCCTCCCCAATGCGTCCGTGTCACTGTTTAGTTTCAGTAAACGCCTTGGTTCCAAGTTAAACCAGAGTATGTCTTCAACAATGCACCTTGTCCTACTGGAGGAGAGTATGTGATTGAAACTCTAGCGTCAACCAATGGATGGCCGTCGATATGAGTTCTTACATATATCTCATCACCAGCACCAAAAGAGGATACTGGTTCATCAGGGTTTGAATCATCTACTAGATCACTGAATGTCACTACAGAGTCAGGACTGTTGTATGGTGTGAAACCATAAACCTGTGCCGTAGAGCCAAGGTTCACAATAATCGTCTGTAAGTCACCTGCAGCATCAACGTAAAGCACAGATACTTCAATTGCTTGAGTCGCTAGAGGAGAAGCTGTCTTTCCAACAACAATCTTCCAGTGATCAGTATCAGGACTTCCTGAATCAACATTCTCAGCAGTAAAGGTAACGATTGGTACACCCTTGGTGTCTGTGTCTGCAAGTTGAGCAGCCCAAACATAGACTACACCAGATAGAACTACTGTAATTGCAACCATCAAGATAGTTGCAATAACTGGGCTCACCGCTGTTTCATCATCAGATAGAACTTGTGCTTCATAATCTTCTTCATCATCTTCACGACGGCTGGAGAATACTAAGACGCTTACAAACAGACCTGTCAGACAAACTGCAATCAAACTCGGAGCGAAAGATGCAACAGAAAGTGCACCGATTGTTCTAACTACATTAGGAAGTTCTTGACCAGTGTTTTGCCACTGCATAGCAGAGAAACCAGATTCTTGAGCGATGTATGAGTCAGAAGTATGCTGACAGTTATCTTGTAGAACAACGCTTGAAAGAGGTGTATTTGCATCCATCGAGTTTGTTGACATCAAGTTGTTACACCAGTTACGGTCTTCGAATGCTGGTGCTCTGTTAGAGGTAGACTTACCTGGTTCAGACCATACATTCGGGTTTGTACCGACTGTAGATAGGTGAGAACTTGGAACGTCAAGTTGTAGATTCTTTTCATCTGGTGTACATGGTCCAGAGTTTGGAATACATGTTACAACATCCATTTCAACCCATACTTCTGTGGTTTCACCTGTAACAAAGACTTGCCAGTCATCGACGAATAGAGATTCACCATATGCTGGAGGTATGTAGTAAACTGGTCTCTCTAACTCTGTGTGACCATCGCTGTGTACAGTAACCTTCAGTAGTCTCTCGTATGTGTAAGGTCCTTCGTCTCCAGTTGTTGTCGAGGAGAAGATAGTAAAGTCGACTGGAACATAGGTACCTGGCATAATGTTAGTAACACTGTTAAAGTTGAAACCACTATCTGCTCTGAATTCATAGTCAGGAACATTTTCCTTAACATTGTCTACAGTAACGTAAAGATCGACTTCCACTCTCAGAGGTACGTATGAACTTGGGTTGACTAATGTGTAGTTTGTGTATCGTGGGTGTGTTGAATCCCAAGTTGTACCTGCCTCAACAGCAGCCTCGTTTGCTACATAGTCATCGAAATCATCGTAGAGTCTGAGATGCATAGGACAGTTACCTGCACTTGTTGGCTTCTCTTGGTGTCTACCATTGTTGTTCAGCATATCAATCTCCCATAGAGGAGCATTGGTAGTTGCATCTGGGATGAGCGTAAACTCTAGTAAGTCACCATTGATTTCGTGTGTGTAGTATTTCGATGAATCACAATCTCCAGAATCAGTTAGAGTCCAAGACAGATCTGCATCGAGGTGGTCAATATCTGACTTAATCGAAGACAGATCGAAGGTTAGTGTATCAGATTCAGTAGTATCTTCAACCAGTGTAACCTTGTAATCTGTTCCGTCTGCAATCCAAGATACTGTTGAATCGGCAGATTCAACCAAAACACCGTTATTATTGTTGTAAGTGGTATCATCTGCGATTACTGGAGCATCGTTAACTGGAGCAACCGAGAACGGTACAACAACTGATTGTGCACTGTTTTCGCCCATCCAGACAAATCCAGCTGCTTCACAGTCTTCACGTGTATCGGCCTCAGGCTTAGAAGTAACTTCAGTGTTGGTAGCAGTGTCGAAACAGAACTCAATTCCATCATCATCTAGGTTAAGGGTAATATCACAGATACCACCTTCTTCCCAAGAAGTGTTTTCAACAATAGTGATAACTTGCTTTCCGTTAGAATCTAGTCCAACCTTAACTTCAGTGAATTGTTCACAATCTGCTGAAGCACTCCAAGTGTAAACTTGTGCGGTTTGAGGGAAGTTATTTTCGTTATCCATGTCACGAACGAAAGAGTTTCCAGTATCGTTGTGTGAATCACCTAGTAATTTGGATGTTGAACTAAATCCTTCGTAGCGTGTGTTGACTGTTACACCGTCTGTGTACAACTCTATGTTTCCATTGTCACAGTTAGGGTCAACTCCAGGTAATGCATCACAAATCCAAGGAGCATCATTGACGTTTGTTACGGTGTAAGTAATGGTTTCAGTATCAGTCTGTCCATGAGAGTCAACAACAGTGAACTCTAATTCAAAGGTTCCGAATTGGTCATTGATTGGTGTGACAGAAAGTGTTCCGTCTACATTAGTTGCATCATTCCAATCTGTTAGAATATCATCGTGAGCTTCTAGATTATCTCCAGTAACATCCCACTTCATGGTAGCTTCTACATCTTGTTCGTCGTCAACGAAGTTTTCAAGGACGAAGTCATAAACAGAACTGTCTTCGTATACTGTGATGTCAGTTAGAGCGCCTGTAATTTGTGGGCATGCTCTCAAGATATCAAAGGATACAGATTGAGATTGATCCATTAGTATAGGAGACAAACTCTCAGTTGCAAGTGTAGACCAGTCATAGTCACAGGTCTGTCCAGCAGTTGCTGCTGTCTTGACCATAATGTCGTAAGTATGTCCTGCAGTTGGTATTGATGACTTGAAGAAAGAGCGGTAAAGCATAACTTGGTCAGTCATGGTTCCATCAGACAAATCTAACAATCCAAGATTAATCGAATAACTTTCAGTTAGTGTTTCAATTCCAGTTCCGACAAGAGTCTGAGCAGGGTGAGCAACAGAAACATCTGTTCCAACTTGTACCATAGCAACGATGTCTAGAGTGTCAACACTACTACCAAGGGATGATAGAGGCATTGATACTTCAACAAAGGAAGTAGTTCTGTCCACTTGTGCTGCACCAGTAGCTTGTGTCCATCCAGTAAGACCGGAGGAGTAAATACTACTTCCAGTTGAATCAATCACAAGAGCTTGTTCTGCACCGAATGGCAGATTGTGCTCATTATTGTAATCGGTGTCAGAACCTGCAAGATCGTTAGTATTGAAGTAAACATACATATCATCAGCCGATGTTACTCCATTGAACGCCATGTACAATGTTGTAGTAGATGCTGTTACGAAGAAGTCTGTGCTAACTTCACCAGGCATTGCATATCCAGATGGGTTTAGAGCATTACCACCAATCCAATCATCGTTTGAACCATCGACAACCATGTTGTTGTCTAATGAATCAGCATTAAAGGTTGGTGAAATGTAGGCTCCATAGTTGCCAGCTGCGTCAGTAATCCTTAATCCAACTTCACTTAGAGGGCTTGCTCCCAAGTGATTAGTTGAGATACTAAGCCAGTTAGATTCGTCAACAATTGATGTTGCATCAACGCTCATAGCATTCTCATCAAGACTGTAATCGATAGAATTGATGTAGGTCTCGTCAGATGCTGATATTTGTGTCCCTGTACCTGTGTAAGTCAAGGAAGTCAAGTCACCTGTAGAACCTTCAGCAGACAATGCAATTCCAGTTGTGGAAACTGCTCCGCTAGTCCATGTAAAGATACTGTCAATGAAACCAACGCCATCGTTTCCAGTTGTAACGACGTTGTCTAGAGTCGCAGAACTACTGTTAGCGATTTGTATTGCTTGACCTGAAGAGCCACCATCGAATGTTGAATCCTTGAGAATAACATCGATACCATCAGAGGAAAGTCCAACACCGTTGGCTCCAGCAGTAATTGTTGAAGCACTGATAACATTCAAGTCACCAGAGGTCTTCAAAATTCCAGTTTCGAAGCCAGAGATTGTAGTACCTGAAAGGGTAACTGATGCACCATATGCATTGTCATCATTGAATCCAACTGAACCTGCTTGATCGGTACCAGTTAGTGTCGAGTCTTGGTCTTTCCAAGTACAGCTGTCTGCTACTAATGCATCTTGGCCAATGGTAACAGTATTGGATATAGTCGAGATGTGATATTGAGTCATATCGCAAGATTCTATTCTAATACCGTATGCATTTGGCTCAAATCCGGTGTTCGTGATTACATTGTTGTGAATATCTGGGCCAACCCAAGTTAATCCAGAAGTTTGTGCAATCTCCCCGTATTCCATTCCAGATTCATAACAATAGTTACTGCATGTATCGAAAACCATTCTCAATTCCTTGTTTGGTTGTAATACAATTTCTACCCAGTCGCTGAAATCTCCATTATTAGTTCCCCAAGAGAATGCTGGACCAAGTCCATCATTAATACCACCAACATAAGTTCCGGCAGGACCTACGTTTCCATTCCATGTACCAGCAGGAGCTTCTTCGATAATGTATGCATTACCATTTGCTCCATCGCCGTAGGTATCGGTCATTCTGAATGCCCAAGTAGTAGGTGTAGAACCGAGATTTTCGATAACCAAACCGTCTTCATTAGAACCTGTTCCAGTTGCATATTGCGAGTGTAGCGTGTTGTGAGTCCATGATAGAACAGTAGCAGGTCCACCAGTAGAGCCTAGAGTCCATGTACCGGATGCGGCCTTTAGAACACTGAAGGAACCACCGTTTGGACCATCACCATAGGAATCGTACATCTTGAACTTGTATGTACCAGGTACTGTGAACAATAAGTTGTCTGCTAGAGAATTCTTAGTATTGCCGTTAGGATCCCATGTTTGATAGGATTGTCCTCCTCCCTTATACTGTATTTCTGATTCATAACAGTAAGCGCCACAGGTGAAATCCATAATCATTTCATCACCTGGTGCTAGCACATAGGAAATCTCATCGGAATAAGACCCATAAAGGAAATTTCTGTAACTAAACGGTGTTGTTGTTGATTGAGGCATTCCAGTGTTAATTCCTGCAACTAAGTAGGTAACTTGCTCCGTTGGCTTTGTCAAGCCTTCAACTCTAATACCACCAAGTGAATCAGTAATTGTGTTATCTGTCACGTCTGCATCTCCGCCATCAACGTAGATCGCTGCGACTTCAATGTCAGATATAATGTTAGAATCGATGGTAGCCAATTGTGTATCCTTTGTAGTAACTGCATAGTTACCATTTCTAATGGTATTTCCAGTAATGATTGGTGCTACTGAGGTTTCATCGTAGAATGCAATGTGTGCTTCACAAGCATTACAGTTCATGTCGTTATTAGTAATGGTCAGTTGATCAGCATTAGCGTCGTTGTAAACCCATACATTGAATCCAGCGCCACCAGAAAATTGGTTGTTATCAATAGTGAATTGTTTTGAACCATTTACTGGGTGTGGTGTTTGTGTGTATCTATCGTCTGTAGCTCCTGTACTAGAATCAGAATCATCAACAAGCCAGTCAGATTGTGTGAACAAAATTCCAACTGTACAGTCGTTGAATATATTATTCTGAATCAATCCACCATTTCCACCTGCTAGTCTAATGCAGGTATCCACATCATAATAAAGACCGGCATATTGAGAATTAAATCCTCTGTAATGTGAGAAACTGCTTCCAGTAACTTCGAATTGTCCAACATTGTAAGCGGACATTCCAGACCATGAAGCGGATGAAGCGTAATCACCAGCAAATGCGGACATTGTCGCTATTCCATTGAACTCAACATTGTTTACATCAAATGATAGAGGTGAATCACTAAACCCACCAATTCCACCAAGAGCAAATCCTACTGGAGCACCAGAAGGCGATGCAGGGTAGATTCCTAGAACGCTTCCACCATCCATGCTGAAGGTTGTACCATATGGTTGTTCAACTGTCCATTGTCCAATGTTGTAAAGACCCATGTAACCTGTCATCAAGATTGTTGCACCATCAAGGTTGTAAGTAGTTCCGTCTTTCATCTCGAAACTCCCAGTATCTGACATTATTACCTTATTCGATAAATCAACAGTCCCAGAGATATCTTGAATCGATTCTTCTGAACCATATTCAACCATACCAGTGTTGTATGTACGTGTATCTGTATCTGCCATTGTACCTGCACAATTTGCAACTACAGTGTGCATGTTACTGTTTGAACAAATTCTAACATCAACTACATCTGTCATGCTGTGTGTTTGATAGTTTGTTGAGGTGGCCAAATCATATGGATCGTCAGATAGCGAAGGTACTGTAATCTTGTAACGGAAATCTCCACTGTTGGTAGATATGTCGGTGTAAGAGTAGGTACCAATTTGAGCAACTGAAGTCAACTTGTATGTGTTGAACAATGTAGTCAAATCATTAATCCCAACTGAATCCATAGTAAAGATTGAGAAAGCCAACCCTGATGCCAATCCATTAGAGTCTGTCACACCTGCTGAGAATACAGATGCATCTCTGCTACTTAGGATAACATTAGCATTTGCTACTGGCGCTGCTGCACCATCGTCAAGAACTGCAAAGTAAGATCTTGAACGCTCCATAGTTCCTGAGCCTAAAATACTGACCTTAGAACTGTCAATTAGAGGCTTAACACTGAATGAACCATCAATGAACTCTGCATTTCTGGCATCATCAAGTACTACATCGTATGTACCACTTGAAGTGAAGGTACAATCCTTAATAGTTAGTTTACCAGTACCTGCTGCATCTACACCAACATCCATGTTAGAGATTGTCAAGCCATCTAAATTGTAGTCAGCATCACTTTGCGAACCAATCTTTAGACCAGTTGTTCCGTCTGACAGAACTGTGTTTTCGACAGTTGTTCCGACGTCGTTGTTGAAGTACAATGCATTGTACAATCCTGTGAAATCAGAATTCTTTACTGTTATTTGACCAGTGCTTGTAGTACCAGAGAAGAATCCATAGTTTTGTAGACCTGATGCTGTATTATCTACCACTTCTAGGTCATCAAAAGTTACTTCATTGTCGCCATCGGTGTAAACACCAAAGGATGATGGATTACTAATTACTGTGTTAGTAAACTCAGCGACAGTATCTCCAAGTAGGTAAACTCCTGTATCAGCATCATTAATGTTAGAGTTGATTATTGAAATCCCGTTATTTGGTAGAGTAGTAGACCAATCACCCATTGCTGCTGGATTTGAGCTTCCACGAGCCATGATCTGTGCACTATCTGAAAGTGAATTATCATGGAATCCTGCATTTGGACCATAGTATGTGTGCCAAATATCGACTTCCATGGTAACACTGGTCAATGACGCATCACTGATATCGACTGTAGGGAAATTAAGCATTCCACTAACGCCTGATTGAGTCAATGTAGGTAATGCAGGGTAAGCCTGAGCACCACAAACCTTTCCAGATGGGGTTGGCGTTCCTGTGTATGTGAAAGATGGAATTCCAAGCCAGTATCTGTGAGTAGTTCCCCAATTGAAGGAAGGGAATGGATCGCCAGGGTTGTTCGCTTTATCAGTAGCAGTCCATCTAAATCCAAACTCTGATGGGTATCCCCATGCTCCTACTCCGAAGAAGTCACCCATGGATCCTGGACCTGCGAAGTTTTGTGAACCGTATGCTCCAAAAGAGCTGTAAGGACTTAAAGTCCTTCCATCATACTCACATTCCCATGTTGGAACTCCGCCAATTGCACCGTTAGTGTAAGTTGCTGCAGTAGTACCAGATGCTGGGTCAGCAGCACCGTATGGGTAGTATCCCATGTCACTTGAAGAATCAACAGTCCAACTCTGTCCGAGGTTATCTGACATCTTGATCTTTAGATTATCCATAGAAATATATGGTGTCGTCCATCCCGAATATGCATCATAAATGTGACCCTGGAACTCTAGTTCAACTCCAGCTTGTAGGTAATCTTGACTTCCAAGATATGTTGAGAAATCTATTGAATAAGTTTGCCAGTGTCCACAAGCATTCCACCATCCATAGATACATGAATCCATATCACCGTAGAATGGACTAATACCTTGAAGTGAAGCACTTCTGTAAATCTTCGGTAGTGTCATTGCACCATCAGCGACTACACCGTATACGTTGCTTGTTGATGTGAATCCATCAAGAGTCATTGCGGATTCTTCACCCCAAACACCAGCGTATGCATTGCTAACAGTAAGGCCGTTAGCATTAACGAAGGCATTCAAAGTTGAAAGACCTGTACCAGTGTTACCGATACCTGAAATTTGACCTGTAGTGACTTGTACATTTCCACCGTCTGCATATACAATAGGATAGAAAGCGCCCATACCTGTCAAGTCAGAACCAAGAATTTGTGAGCCACCGGACATAATCAATGTACCTCCAGAACCAACTACAAGTAGTCCATCCTTACTGTTGCTAACAAGCATATCTTGGATTGTTCCAGCCTGCATATTTACAGTACCGCCTAGTCCAATATTCAAGTCTACAACTTTAGCACCGTTCTCACCAATAATTTCTGGCGCATCTCCGGTGTCTCCGTCTATTGTCATTAGTATTGAACCTGGCGAGTTAGAGTTACTGTTCGACATGACAGTAACTGTTCCTGATCTGAATAGCATCTTAGAGCCTTCTAGTTCGAGAGAGCATCCATCAAACATCATGTCTGCAGCGACTGTCAAAGCAGCGCCCTTGAAAACGAACGCATTCTTGACTCCATCCCATGCATTCATGAATGTTGAGTTTGTATTCATCATCCAGTTACAATCCATGTTAGGTGAATCAAAAGTCACCGGAGGAGCGATTAGTCTAATGTCTACATTTGAGCCAATTGTATAGTCTCCGAAAGTAGTCCCAGGAGTTTGAGGAACTTCGTCAATGAACGAAATCAAGTCCCCTGGTTTAACATCGCCAATTCCTGCTGCACCAGATGCACGGACAATATGTTCTGTGAATATATCTCCGCCCTGGTTTCCAGTAATTACTACGACTTTGCTAGTCTTGCCCAAAGGACTTGTTCCAGTGATTGAGGAACCGACTTCTGCTACAACAGATCCAAGTGGATCAAGTGTTTGAGTAGTAATAGTTACACCAGATTGTAGAATCTGTTGTGCTGCTTGACCATTCACAATACCAAGTCTGTAAGCCAACGCATTAGCATATCCACCGTAGAAAACTTCTGAAGCGTATTGACCGACACCTGAATTAAAGTTAATTGCACAGTTGTTTGTCTTTCCATTGCTATCAGCACAATCCACAGCAGATGCTGCATTTGCAGTATCTGTGTAAGTTGAGGAAACCAAGTACATTTCGCTACCGGAATCTACGTAAGAGTACCAGCTGCTTGTACCGTCGATGACGCTGCTTTGAACATCAAGTTCAATGAGTGTAATCTTTGTCAAGGACAGGTAAATAGCAGAACTTCCTGGATTATCATGAATAATTGTTGTATCTGATACTTCCATTACATTCTTGTTTCCAAACGGACAGTTTGACCAGAGACCGCCAAGTGTGGCTCCAATAACATTGACGTTACTTCCACAACCATCGACTCCAAGTTCGCCACCGATAACCGAAGCACCGGTTAACTCGACGGTTTGAGCAAAGGTTGCCATTCCGTAGAAAGTCAATTCATTTGCGGTAGTAATGTCATTGAAAGTTGCTGGGAATGTTCGGTGCATAAACAAACTAGGCACGTCTACGTTATCGAATGATGCATCTGTTCCTGTTGCTCCAGCAGTTGTACCAGAGGACCCAAATGGCTTGATATCGAAGTAGTGGTTGTTTGCCCAACCAGTACCTAGATCTACATTCTCCATAGAAATCGAGCCTGCAGAATAAATCCATCCATGGTGGTAATTAGGTGCTGAGAAGTCAGAAATATCAACTGACGCCCCATTAGCGTGGCTTAATCCTAAACTTACTCCTGAGTTTTCAGTTGCCCAAGTTCCTGCGCTGTATACAGGATCTTGGTTGGTTGCACTGACTGCATCAACGCTGGAAATTACGACTGTCTTGAAATCTACACGTACTAATGTTCTCTTGGAATCAGTAATATCAATGTTAGACATTGTCAAAGAACCACCGGTACTTCCTGGCTGAGAAACAATAGCACCGCCCCAATCTTTGTCATCGGAGTTACAGTTTACCATTGTACTCTTATCAGAAGGAGTTCCACTAAGTGTAGCAATAGTGTTTTCAGCAAAGTTGAAACATGCGCTTCTTGCAGTATTAATATCGAAGTTCGACATTGTAACTACAGTACCTTGACCACTACCATGAGCGAATGCTGAATCAACATTAGTAAATGTCATTCCCGACATTACAAATTCTCCAACATTACAATCTTGAGAAGCAGTACCGCAAGTGTACTGTGCTGCTTGATTAGGTGCTGGTCTGCTACCTGCAGTAATAGCAGCATACTCTGTGTTGCTAATATCTACATTCTGGAATTCGTGTCTGTCGGTAGTGTCACCTTGACACTCATCTGTGAATGCTAGACCAGCCCATGTTGCTGCTGGGTCTGTAGTTCTATCAGCGTCGAATGAAACTCTTCCTGCTTGGGATGAATCTCCGATTGTAAATTGAGTACAAGCTCCGTTAACAAACCCTGAATCAAAGGAAATTCCTTTGCCTGGTGCTACGATAACTTCGACTCCCGCTTCGACTACCAAGTTTGCATTAACAGACAAATATCCAGAGGAATCTGTTGGGTTAACACGTATTGGGCTGTCTACTAGGTACCATGTAGTATCGACATTTATGTCAGATGTTACTGGTGTTCCTTGGCCGTCGTATGGAATTGTTCTGTACCAAACACCATTACATCCGTCAGAAACTGAACAATAATCATTGCTAGCAGGTGACCACCAAGGAGCAATCGAATTGTCCTTGTAGAATGGTGATGCTGAATTCATGTCATACATTGCACCGGACCATGAAACGCCATGAACTGGATTAACTGTTGTATGAGAACTAGCTGGTTGATTTTGCATCAAACTGATAACACCTGCTGCGTTTACTTGGATTCTATCATCTTGTCCATTGTCACCATCGAATGTGGCTCCATGGAAGTCGAAACTAAATCCTGCAGGAATATCGATGTTTCCAGCACAGTAATTACTTAGTGTGCTCCAAAATTGTGTAACACAGTTCTCTGTACGGAAACTCGCTGAAGTTCCAGCAGCAACAGCCATATCGGAAGATGCCAATGGTAGAAGTGTTGTAATTCCGATATCGAAATACTCGTACGAATAACCATCTGCACCGTCTGTCACTCTAATGTTGTATGAGTGAGGATTTCCAGATTTAGATGAGTCAACTAGATTCTCGATGGTGGTAGCGGTGTTTTGGTCTAATCTGTGACCAATTACTCCGACTACTTCATCAGATGAACATGATTCATCATAATGGAATTCAAACTCATTAGTAACATCGTATAGAATTATTTGGAAAGAACATGTGTCTGTTCCAGCAAAATTCGATGAATAGTCTTGCCATTCAATTACCAATGTGTTCGTTGGGGTATCTGACTTGAAAGTTGCATCGCTTGTAGTAGCTGTATTTGCAGCGTTGTTTGCGGCACCTCCAGCAGTGGATACATCTTGAGCGGTTATCTTGTAGACAACAGACTCGTCACGATCACTACTTAGAGCAGGTAAGTCAGCACTCCAGATACATTCCATGTCAGCACAAAGTGTTCTTGTGCCTTCAGGGTTCATTGGAACCGATGTGAAGGTTCCTGTTGGACCACTAGCTGTTTGATAGACCTCATAGTGCAATGTAGGACCCACATTGACTACTGAACTTACTTCAAGACCAGTAGGTTGGTATCCTGGGTCGGAAATTACAGCCGAAACAGTTCTTTCCAGTGCATGTGAATCACCCATTGCTGAGTGTTCGATAGCAGGAGGTGTGAGATCTGGATCTGGTGCAATATTTCTAATGGACCATAGCATACCTTCACCGGCTGGTTGTTCACCTTGGACAGAACCTGCCAAAGCAAATCCTTGCCATGTTCCGCCATTTGAAGAATCATCAGCATCAGCTGGACAGTCTCCAGAATTAGCAGATGTATCTTCCTTGAAGTAAACCAATCCGTTGGTTGTGACACATATTATGTTCAATCCAGAAGGAGATGATGCTGTATTATCCCAGAAGTTGTGACTTGCAAAAGAACCAGTTGTCATTGCAGGAGTTGCTGCATCTGACAAGTCGATACTGAAACCAGAGGTTCCCCAAGTGTATACAGTACCCGAGGAGGTTTGTGTGTGTGGGATGACATTAGAATCTACACCCCAGTTTCCTCCAGCGTCTTGCGTTTTAACCTTGAGGTAACCGCCGTCTGAACCATCGCTCCAGTAGTCCAAAAGGGAAACTGTGTAAGTTCCTGCTGGCAATACGCCATTAGTACCTATACAGTTATTCATACTGGTTCCTACTGCGGAATTGGACCAAACCAATGTTCCGTATGCTCCGCTTGGGAATTGACCGCTTGAAGCACCGCAAGTAACCGTACCTTGTGAACTAAAGAAACCTGTACTGACTCTTGAATTAGTCCTACCCCATTGAGTATCAGTTGTTCCGTCGTTGACATTTACTCCTGCTTCGCTTTCATAGTTACCATAAACATAACCGAGAATCGCTTCTTTGCCTGCTGGAACAACTAGTGTAACAGGATTGGAGTAGTCTCCACCGTTAGTACCAGAGCCAAAGCTCGAAATTAGTGTCGATTCAGTAACCGGAGTTAACGTGATTCCTTGAACGGATTGAGTATCCGGTGCATTTGAATCTAGTCTGTCTACGATTCTTAAGCCATTTGAACCATCACCAACACCAACAACTGTCCATGCATCTGCTGTTGCATCGTACTTGAAAGCCAAATTGGAGCCTGCTCCAAATTGACGTGATATGTCAAAGTTACCGCCATAGCTCGAATCCAATTCTAAACTGTTATCACTTGTACCAGTACAACCGGACTGACCAGGATCACAGTCACTGGTAGTGTCTTGCCAAAGTAAATCCCAGTGACCGAAGTCATTATTGGAATTAGTACTGAAACATGAATATCCAGCAGAAGTATATGACTCGCACTCCGAGGTATCAAACTCAAAGAGATATTCATTTGTATCTGCGAAGTACGTCATTTGCCTGTCGATAGTATTTCCAGGAGTTTTTGCTCCACCGTCATAGTTAGCCTTTACGTTCTCTACTAGAGTTGTAATCTTTTGTGAGGTGCCTGCAGTTAGTGGATCTAGCACCGTAAATTGTACAGTAGCAGATTGAGTTGGATTAGGCCCTTGATTCGGCTTGGTTGCAGTTGGCCCTGAAGCGTCTTGGTAAGTCCAATAATAATCTACAACGTTACCGCTTGAAAGGTGGCTTGTTTGTGCAGTAAAGGCGCAGGTTTGCTCCTTAGCATTGCACACTGAACTCATGAGAGTTGCTGGAGCTGAGATGAAGTTAGAATTATCGATGCTGTACCAAAGTTTTGGCCCATTAGCAGATGTAGTATCAATTGCGTGTTCGCTGTCTTCAATTTCTAGCATCATTGTACGAGGTCCTTCGATGTATGTATTACCTTGATAGTGTACTTCGGTCATATCGGTTGGAGGTGTTGTGTCATCGATTGCTTCTTCAAAGTCGATAATCAGTTCGAATTTGTCGATATAACCTTCTCCTCCACCGCCAACGGCTGCACCAGTGGTCTTGTGTGGTGATTGAGATTCAGGAGAATTTGCAAATCCAAGACCAAATTCAATATATCCTGCGTTCGCAATAGCGTCTGTAAGCATCGAAATTGAACTCGTCTGGTCGTTACATTCAACTACAGTTGTACATAGATTGAGTGTTGTTGATCCGCTGCTTCCACCGCTTGGTATAGTGAAGTAACCTAGAGATTCTGAACTAGTCATTGAAACTTGTCTAAGACCCCAAGGCGTTGATGGAACGGTACCCCATGTACCAAGAGCATCAATTTGGACGGTCCCATCGCCACCATTTGTTCCGTCACCATATGAATCGTAAACTAAAAATTCGAGATTCATAGTTGAACCACCTGCATTCTGAATCAATGTTCCTTCAGTGTTAGAGTAATAGGTTTGGAAATCTTGCCCATTACCATAGTTTGGCGACCAAGAGTTAGCATAACTCCAAGATTGACCTGTCTCTCTCCAAAAAATAGTAGTTTCACTGCACCATGTTCCACAGTCCCACTTCATTCTTGCTTCTTGGCCTCCACCGAGTGCTAGAGTTGCTTGTGCGGCTCCAAAACTGTTTCCACCACTCGAAAGTGCTGGGAGAGCAGTACCGGATTCTTCCTGTATCATGATGACGTTTTCGTTTGCGTAACAGCTAGAGAAGTAATAACTTCCGCATCGATATCGGATAGTGAATTCCTTGTTAGGAGCAACAGTGAATGTCCCCGTGGACGAACCGCCAGATGTAGTTGGTTGTACCCCTATGTATGACCATCCACTCATTGTGTTTGTTACTGGTTGGCCTGCATTTCTTTCGTAGATTCTGTAGTAAGCGCCGCCGTCCATTCCATCGGAATAAATATCAGTGACTTCCCAAGAATATGTACCTCCCGGGAAAATACCGTTTGTGGAAGAACCATCGCTTGCAGTAACGTAGTATCCGTGATCGTAGTTCTGTGAATTGTCATAACCAAAATGGCTGTAGTGTCTACAATAACTTTGGCTTGATTGACATGACATACGGTAGTAGCTGGTAGGCTGGTCATAAGTATAAAGTGGAGTTCCAGTTGCAGTAGGATGGGTGTATGCAGCAAGTGCGTTCCCTGTACATCCGCTTGGATTGGCATATTGGCCAAGATAATTTGTTCCAGATGGTGCTCCTGATGAAGAAATCCCACAATCTTCAAGAATTATAACATCAGCATATCCAGTATCATAGTCGGATTGGTAAGTAATCTTTGCAGTTACGCTTTGTACTGGAGCGAGTGCGTTACCATCCGGCAATGTTGAGCCGAATTGGAATGGGAAACGTGGTGAATCGAGCATTTGCCCCCAGTTATCGTACTCATAACGACCGTTGGTCTTTGAGTGGCAGTCGTTAGCACTAACGTCGCATACGAGATAGTTATTTTGCCCTGCAGCTAAATAAGTGAAAGTTGGATCAATTGTAACTGGGAAACTGACATCCTCTGACAGAAGTGAGGAAGTCATTATTGCGGTGATTATTGAACCTGAAGTTCCAAATTCATCAACAGAGAGGAAATATGTTGAATCTATTTGTGCTTCATCATCGTTGAGCGTAGACTGATGTGCTACTGGCGCTTCGATTCTGACAACTTCTACACCGGTCTCGATATTAACTATCGAAAGATGTTGGTTTGTCTGGTAAAGTACTGCGCCGGTAAGGTCAAACCCATCAGCAGTCACCAGTTGGTGCCCAACTGGTATTTCGAATCTTTCGTACAATCCGAAATATTCGGATTGACGGAATTCTGGCATTTCTGCGTACATGCTAGGTAGTGCGTTTATCACAACTTCTTGCTTTACCTTATCATGTTTCACAGTGTACCTCAAATCGATGGTGTCGGAAAGTGGGTAACTAATTTTGTTTCCACCGATCAGAGTATTCTTGGAAGTCTCGAAGAAAAGAGGGTTTATCTCTAAATCTACTTCCTTTGATGAATCTTTAACAGCAATACTGCTGCCTGCAGATTCCGTGACACCAGGCATTGCTTCTGAGGACAGTGGCGTATCTATGACCACTATCATCGAGTCTACACCCGACGTGATTTCAAAGTCTCCGCCAAACTGAGCAGAATACCCGTCTACTGCTTCGTTTTCGAAGTAGACTGGAGACTCTGTTTGAGTGACTTCATAGCCATCGACTGATGAGTCAATTGTGAAATCGATATCTTGCCAAGTATTGTCTGTGCCTTGATAGTGGAGAGGTTCAGATGAATATACCATGTCTAAACTTCCGTCATCAGCGACAAACACCTTAGAATTTTGCTCACGCATGCCCAACATTTCATAGTCAGCATCGTAACCGTAATTCTCGGCATTAAATGTCGAATCGTCAGTGCTATCAAGCACTGATTCTTCATTGTCTATTTTTTCTGAGTTAGCTTCGGTGGAAACTTCCTCTGTTGTATCGCCGTTTGAAACGGTTGATGCGAAAGGCATCATTACCATCAATAAGCACAACAGAAGCGCAATTCCTACTCCGCTAAATACTGTTTTTCCTCTTTTATTTTTCATTTCTTTCATCTGTCATTCCTCCACGCGTCACCGCATGTATAACGACTCACGACTTATACCCCTTATGAGGGTTGGGGTGCATTATCTTTGAAAAGCCATTTAGGAATATCAAAAACGGTTATTTTTTACTATTCATAATTCCGCCAAGACGGGTTGAAAAAATGTAAAAAATAACACTTAAGATTGAAATTAAAAAAAAGCCGGAAAGGGCACCTAAGTACCCTCCCCGGCGATTGTACTAATTCCGCGGAATCAGCGTGCTAAAGAATAGTTAGGATCAGTAATCCCATTCTTTGCTTTCGTCTTCTCCATCATCTCCACGAGAGAGGATGAATGCGCCTGCTACAAATGCAACAACTACAACAATTCCAATTACTCCCCAAGTCCACGTAGGGACTCCTGAAGAGGCCTCTGTATCAGTGGTCTGAGAACCATCATCTGGGTTGGTATTATCTGTTGTTCTGTTGTATTCAATGAAAGTGCTAGACGCCGTCATAGCAATGTTACCTACAACGTCGACAGGTGCTGCTGCAAAGTGCACATCGTAAGTTCCTGATGTAGTGTACTTGTCGATGGTAGCGCTTGTGTCAGCGGCTTCCACACATGCAGATGTACCGACAAGATCAGACATCTCTGATGCTGTGAAAGATGCTTTCAAGAAACAAACTAACCATGAATCAATATCTGCATCTTCAGCAGAGGCATTCCAATCAACAACCCATGTTTCGCCAGACTCATCAATTGTCAAGTCTGTTGCAGTCACTGATGCTACTTCTTTGTCAGCGGTTACATTTTTGTATGCTTCGTTACTGCACAACCCACTCTTACAGACCGATGCTGTGATGTGGTACGTATTTCCATGAACTGTGTTTTGTCCAGAGTATAGCATTGAAGTAACTTGATCAGTATAACTTGATTGATCAGGGTTAGCACATTGTGGGTCTGTTTCACAGATAGTTACGACTACTCTGTCATCAGAAAGCATTGAACCATTGATGGTCCAATCAATATCGATCCCACCAGCGATTGATGCAACTGCGGTAAATCCGCTAATATTTGCACTAGGCGGTTGTGCTTGAGATAGAACTCCGCCGAATAAGTAGAATTCTGTCCCTGCTGTGAACATTGATGATCCTTCGTCCCATGTGTATGTGTAGGAACTGGATGTTGAATTATACTCATCTGGTGTTCCAGTATTCAACAATTGCCAGAGATTGCCAACTTTCAGCCACATAGAAGTTGCATCAAGTTGATTATCAAAAGCGACGGTAATAGTTTGTGACATGATATCCTTAGTATCATATGTGGTCGAAGGAGAGACTCCTATTGCCCCTACCGAAGAGTATGTCCCATCATATCCAGGAAGTTCAACATCAACAACAGCGGATGCATTATCAAATAACATCCCTAATCCTGTTGCTTTGTAAACAATGGAAAATTCTGCGGTCAACTCTTGTTCACCTTGAGAATTGAAGATGTCTTGATTCCATACAGCGACTTCGCCTTGAGCGTTGTCGCTAGCTCCATATGTATCAGATACAACTACGTTGAATCTAAAAGTTGGAATCATTGTTTCATCTACTCCCACTGTACAGGAATCACTATCACATGCCAAATCTGCACCAAACTGGTCAGTCCAAACATATGTGATTGTATCGCCTTCTACATCGAATACACTTACAGTTGCAGTGAATGTATCTTTGTCTGTATCAGTAGTAAGGCTTTCAGAGTTCAGTGATAATGACAAAATTTGTGGAGCGAAGTTTGTTACTTCGACATCAAAATCATACCTGTTGTTGGAAAGTGACATATCATCTACTTTATCGTTGAGTTCCGATGTATCTTCGTTCCACTGTCCGAGTAAGTTAGCTTCTGCCTTGACATTGAAGTCACCTTCGCCCATAGAGACAGTTGCACAAGCATAAACTAGCATTTGTGCGTCAGGAGTCTTCAAAGATCCTGCTCCAAGTTGTGAGTAGTCATAGGTAATTCTTGAATCACAAGAATTTGCAGTTACAGTAGTTTGAACGCCTGCCGAGTCTGTTAATGTGAAATCGACGGACCAGTTGTACAGAATTGTACTGCTACTGGACAAGTGTCCAACTTCAGCATATAATTCATAATCTCCCGGAGATAGTGAGGAAGTTATGTCAAGGCCAAGAGAACCGAAAACCTCTGGGTCTTCTCCATCTATTCCTTTCCAGATTTGGAATTGTACTAAACCGATATCTTGGAATGTTTCAATCGAACCTTCGATTGTAGCTTCATTTGAACCAGGGTATTCATCTTCCCATGTTTGACTGTTAACTGTTTTCTCACAGAAAACAGTTTCCAAAGCAGTTCCACCGCATATGCTTTGGCCATGTGGACCATAAACCACATACTCAGTGAGTATCGCAGTTACAGAATATTGGCCTGAAGTTATTGCTGGAGTAACTGAACCGCTAAAAGTACCAATATGTGAGGAATTAGTACCAGTTGAACCAACGATCATACGTGTGCCAGTTTGTGCCGGAGTACTGCTTCCAATAGTCTCTCGGGTATTGACTGTTGAAGAAAGCCCAACAGTGACCGATGTTGGGGAAGGTGTGTTGACATCATTGTACTGAATTTCGACTGAAGTGTTGCGTATGGACATGGATGGGTTTCCTGGAGAAAGAAGCGAAACAGAGACTTGGAAATCTTTATCTCCTGAACCATCAACACTTCCTGAAATAGGTGCGCCAGAGGAATCTAACCAAGTTAGGTCTACTTCTACATCGAAATAGTTTCTTACTGTGACTGGAACTGACAACTCATTGTTACCAGGGTCGCCCAGAACTGAAGATGTTACTGAAACTACAACAAAATAACTTCCCGAACTAGGAGTCCAAGATAGAGTAGATCCGTCAAAGTTCTGCAAAACTGCTTCTCCGCCAGTAACGAATGAACCAGGTGTTACGACTGATTCTTGGCAATTAGTTGTTGAACATACAGCGTTATAATTTGTCCATGACAAATCATTTCCGCTTGAATCCTTGGCTATATCGCCTCTATTGCCATTTTCGTTGATATAAATTTCAACGGTGTATTGCATGTTGGTCAAATCTGCATCGCCGCTGTTACGCAAGTAAGCACGGAAATTTACAGGTTCACCTGCGAGTAGTTCGTCAAGACAATCGCCTGACGAGTCACAAGTTGTTTCTCTAGGAGATGTAATTATTACAACTTCTGGATCGGCACTTGCACGGCCACTTGTGTCTTCTATTTCTTTCATTTCTTGTAGCTCGACGAAGTCAATGCTTGCTAGTACACTAGTCAACATCAACATGACGAGAATCATTGGGGTCATTTTATTCATATCTATACCTCCGACGGTTCGGTATTCCGCTCCACGTCAAATGCCGTATTTATACTATGGGAAGGTGAAAAGCGGGTAAAAAACGAGTATAGAGGCCACATTTAGACCCTTAGTGACTCTTTAACAGAGCAGAGTGGAGTAATTTGTTTGTGAACTATTAATACCTGAAAAAATGTTCAAACCACGTATTCGTAATTCGCGGAATATTCGATAAATAACATCAAATACAGTTCAAATGTCCCGTAATGCTGCTGACGGAGGAACTTTTGAAGCAGCCCTAATTGGTACCAAAGTAGCCATTATTATCAGTAACCATCCGCCGACTAAAACAGTGATTATCGACACCCAAGGTAGCGAAAAATCGGCACCCTGGTCTTTCCAGAATGAATTATACAAGGACCTGTGAAAGCCTACTGCAACCAAAACTCCGTTCAAGATACCTAGTAAGCCAACCCAAGATACTTCAACTAAAAATGTCGCAGTAACCATTCTTTTACGATATCCTAGGGCACGAAGTATTCCGATCGTTCTTCTTCTCTCCGACACTGAACGTACAGTAACAACCCCAATGCCTGCGATTCCTACGATTAATCCTAAAGCAAGATAACCTTCGAAAATCCCGAGTAAGGCCAGTACTAGTGATTGAATCAACATAACATCATCTGAAATTATCGATACAGATGCGCCCTCATCATTTAATTTCTCTTCGAGATGTTCTGCAAGTTCAGCAGATGCTATTCTCAAATCGGCAGACTTTCCAGCAGCAGAAAAGGTTTGGATTTCTGAAGAATCAAATGAGGAACTTGGAGTTGCTTGTTCTGATAAACTAACATACATTCTGGTCAACCTAGAATCGAACTGTTGTTGAGAAACTTCGCTATTAATCCAAACCCCTGGCGAGAACAAATATGATGACTGTTCAAGGAAACCCCCAACCACTACATTTCTACTATTTCCAGGGTTAGATAAATCAATTAGAGAAATTGAATCTCCAATTGAAAAACTCATCCTAGAAATGCCCGTTCCATCTGTAGATAATTCGAGTCCAAACGAGGCGTCCACTAAGACAATATCGTCACGATTTCCAATTGAAATCCATGCTTCTTCGGCGGTATCTCCAAGCGACTCATCCCAGAGGTAAAGTGGAAGGCCACCATGGTCAGCAAAACCTTCATCAAAACCGCGAAGAATATACGGCATCCTTTCACCTGTCTGATCTTGTAAGAATACTTCAGAACGATACACTTTACCAACCGCATCTATTTCACTTTCAAGAGGCGTTGATAGATTCCATTCCAAAGGATCACTCGAAAGTTCTAGTGGGCGAGAGCGTGAGGCGGTTAGCATCAACTCAAATTCACCTTCTGTATCTTCTACAAATGAACTTGAATAATTATCGAATTGCACTGTGTAACCACTCAAAACAATAACTGAAAACACTGTGATAGAAAACATGCCCATTACCACAGCAGTGCGAACTGGCGTCGAAAGTGGATGTGCTAAGGCCACAGGTAAAACGGGCCCCCAACGTTTGGTGAAGAACTGAGAACGTCCGATTTTTGAAACCAATACTGGAGCAGCACTGGTCAACAACAAGACCCCTGCAAATACTTCAAACAAACCTAAGAGAATGAAAGAAAATTCGTCAGGAGTCATATTACTCCTTATCGGGTCAATAGGTTCGAGTATAATAGTCCAAAGAAGGATTAGGCCACCTAACCATGCTAAGGTATTACGCCCGCTGTATCTAGCTCGGTTTTTCCATCTAATGCTTCTAGATTTCAAAAGAACCGGCAACTCCCAAGTAAATATTGGAACTATAGCGATTAAACCAAGTAATCCACCAATAGTCCATAATAGGTAAGAAAGTCCAGAATCAAATCCAAATACCAATAATAGTAACATGAAAACTGCAGTTGCACCAAATGCCACGATTTGAACCAACATCAAAATCCAAGGAATACCTTCTTGCAACCTCACTACGCCACCTTTTAGAGCAGAAACAATATTCAATTTAGAAGTCCACAAAGCAGAACACCAGAGAGTGATAATTGCAATTAAAAAGCCCCATGACCATCCAGCAAAGACCGATGACCAATCCCAAGCAAATGTGAACAGGTCTGAGCCTGCTGCTGCAAATATACTATCGAATGCCGCACTGATTATCCAAGCAAGTCCAAGACCAACAAATGCTCCAATAACTCCAGCCATTGAAGCAACAATTACGCCTTCTTGAACCGCTAAAGCCCGAGCATCTGAACGACTTATTCCAATCGCTCGAAGAACACCTAATTCAGTTCTACGTGATTCTGCAAGCATCAAAATGATAGTCAATACCAAAAGAATTCCTGCCACAATTGTGAACGTTCCAAAGACAAGGAACATACCTGCTATTACACCTGAGGATTGGGCTGCTGCTTCTGCGGCCTCGACCTTAACCGCAGTAAAAGAAGCGCCCAAATCATCGCTGTCAGAATTGAGATCAAGCCAGTTTCTCAGTGATTCAATAGCCTGACTTGTGACCTCTGAATCATTAGATTCTAGTAAACCGCCTCCAATTATCACCAGTGAACGTTCATCTTCTGCTGCTGCAGATAATTGTTCTCCATCAGAGAGTGAAATAAAACCTAAAACAACGCTATCTAAGTCTTCAAGCGATTCTAAGCCTTCTTGTTCACTGTATACTCCGGTATTTACTAATCCAAGTGAACTATCATTTCCAAATGCATAAGGAATCAAGCCTTTGACCCAAACTTTACTATCATTATCAACCATACCCAGAGGAGATAGTCGTTGACTTATCGAAACATCACCTTCATTTACTGTAACTGGAGATTGCTCACCACCAAAGGCCAGGAATAATTGAGGCAATTCACCAAAACCGCCAGCACTTGACATTATGGGGAGCCGAATAGTTTCCACTACTGATTCATTCCAGCGCATTAAGCCATCATCATAACTACACCAATTACCGCCCAATACTACCGAATTTAACGAAGTCACAGAATTACAATCAGGGTGCAGGGTTTGACCACTCTGCGCCGAGTTATCGCTAGGCCAGTACCCACCTTGTTGCCACGTTGAGAATTCGCCATCCAAATTTACTCCTGTAGATACATAGCGCTCAACACTAAGCAATCCCTCGATTTCAAGATAGATTGAATCCTCAATAATCACATCTATGGTGCGAACTGTAGAAGGTAAGACAATCGATAGAGTAACCTCTTGGTCTTGAGATAAGTCTTGGCTGTATCGATGTAACTTCAATTCTTGACCATCGAGTTCTGTAGCCCACCATGAATCATCGTGTGAATAGATTGAATGAACTATTCCAGAGGTTTCTTGTTTGGCCCAATTATCGTCATCATAATTTGATTCACTACCGATGACAATTCCGCTAGTATGAGCAATTGCTCCAAGATTACCACTTTGGTTCAATGCAAAATCATATGTCTTTTGTGAATCTTTAACCTGCCATAGCCATGCAGAACCTGCACCTTCGATTTGATAACCAAAGCCTGAATCTGAAACATGCCACAAGGCTCTATCACCCTCTCTTATTTCAGTTATTGAAGAAGAAGATAGTGTCAATAATTGTTCAAAATCATATTCCATCTCAATCAAAGGGACTTGAAGAACTTCCATCATCGTACTTCCGACAAGCAAACTCGACAAATTCTCACGTAGAGAAACTACATCTTCTCCTTGAAGCCGACCGAGCCCTTTGTCAGTAGATAATGAAAGGGAGGCGGATTGTTGTTGGAAATCTAGGCTGAAACCAACATCTTCTGCGGTCAGCGTGCCATTGAGTAAATCTCCAAGTTCCTCAATGACTGGCTCGATTGTACCTAAGTCATCGACATCACCAGCAAGTGCATAGTAAACTGTATTTAGTTGGCCATCGAGTAATTGTAAATCTTGTGCAGTTGAAAGGTCAGTAAACATTGCCGGTGATTGTGTTCCAGCCAAATTTGCCATTCCATCATTTTCGACAATTTTGAATATCGTTGCGTTTTGCTCGATTCTTTTTCTAGCACCATCATCTGTAACATACCAGCCTATCTCTACCTCATCTGCTACATCAAGTTCTAATTCATCAGCGAGAATCCTATTAATCGCAATTTGTGTTTGCTCATTGAAGTTGTTTTGTTCTTCAATGTCCACATACCTTATTCCATCATCCTTGGAACCAAGATTAGGCCATACCTGAAGAGAATCGATTGTCGAATTCATACTCGCCCAGGTCACCGTGGGCAGTGATTTTCCATTTGGGCCCTGTATACTTGCACCTGAGATTATTCCTTGCTGTTGGCCTTTTACATCATCTTTCAAACTTGAATCCTGTTGAATATCCTCCCATAACTGATGAGCCACTGCTTCGGGGATTCTAACCCTCTCACCCGTACTCAAGTCAAATCCAGAAAGAGTGACATCTGTTTCTCCCCATGATGCTTCGATCTCATATCTAATCGTAGCATCGAGAGAATCACCTACAACTAATGATGAGGTGATAATAGCCGAAGCGATTACTAGACCTGCCATCAGTAAGGCTGCCTGCCTTTTTCGGCGCATTACATTCTCCTTGGCTAATCGCCAAACTACAAGTCGTTGAGGAACTAATAACGGCTGTATCAATACATGACTAATAATTGCAATACTGAGTGCACCTGCCCAAAGAGTCATTCCTTGAATTGACATTAGGTCAAATAACCAAAAGGCAATGATAGCATCTATTGCAGGACCTAGTGTCAATAGAGACTTAATCCATAAAGAGAGATTCCTGCTACGCCCAGTGAGTATTGTCGAAATTCCCGAGGGAATTGCAACAACGACCAATAGGACGAGCATCTCGATAAGCAGAATCACTCCTCCTCTTCGCCTCTTCCAGTATCAACCATCAGCCCATCATCCATTCGCAGAATACGAGTGCACTGGGAAGCGACATCCTTGTCGTGAGTAACAAGGAGAAAAGTAGTGCCAAGTTTGTTATTGATTTCCTTGAGCAAATTCATGACAGTGCTCGAAGTGGCTGAATCAAGATTGCCTGTCGGTTCATCACAAAGTATCACTTTAGGGTGATGAACAATGGCGCGGGCGATAGCTACCCTTTGTTGTTGACCGCCCGATAGTTCAGTTGGACGATGTTCACTACGGTCGGCTAAGCCAACTGAATCTAGAGCCTCAAGTGCTGATTTTCTAGACTCACTGGCAGATTTACCGAGAAGTAGTAGCGGCAACTCTACATTCTCAACCGCTGAAAGCACTGGAAGAAGATTGAAATCTTGGAAGATAAAACCCAAATTCTGGGCTCTCATTTGAGTTCTTTTGTCATCAGATACAGAGTACATCGGATTACCATCGATCATCACTTCTCCAGAATTTGGCTCATCAATTCCTGATAAGACGTTTAGCAGTGTAGTTTTTCCACACCCTGAAGGACCCATTATGGCAATCATCTCTCCTTCTTTAATTTCAACATCAACACCCCTTACCGCTTGTACAGTCGATTCGCCTGAAGCATAGATTTTCCATAATGCAGTTGCTTGCATGACAGGTCGCATGATTTCACTACAAAGGAACTGCGTTCATAAACTACCGCTTCAAAGCATCATCATGGCCGAACAAGATGACAGCATTACAGTATCTGTTGTTGCATTTGGCCCCTTGAGTGAAGAAATTCAGCGTCAACAAGAGGTCCGAATGAATAAAAATTCTACCATTCTCGATTTGATTAATTCGATGGAACTCACCACCTGGTTGGATAATGGACTTACTGTTGCCATAAATGGAAACATATGTGATGTTAAAAAAGTACTCTCTAACGCTGATGAAATCGCTCTTTTGCCTCCTGTTTCTGGCGGCTAAAATGATATCTTTGTGTAAATTTTCAGCGAAGCCTTAACACACCCAACCACTACCCCAAGATGAGGAAGAGTAATGTTTGGTGGACTGGGACCCCTTGAAATCATCGTACTGCTTGTCATATTTTTCGTTTTATTCGGGGCTGAGCGCCTACCTAAGATGGCGAATGCACTTGGAAGGTCAAAGGGAGAATTCCAGAAAGGATTGGAACATACAACCAATGCTATGAAACTTGAAGAGACTAAAGCCGATATGGAAGCTGGAGGCAGAACGCCCAGCCAAGCACTCGCAGCAAGAGCAAAGGCTGTTGGAATCGACCCTACTGGCATGGAAGTTGAAGAAGTGGAAAAGAAAGTCTCTGCCTTAGAATCACTAAATTCTGAAGAGTAATTATTTGGCCTTTTTCAGCATCATTGGCGAGCCACAAATATCACAGTCTTTGACTGGCCCTTTCTTGGAACGGTCGACATCAGTTGGAACTTCGGTTTTAACACGACAACCAGTACATCTTAATTCCCAGCGCCAAACTTTCTTAGCGCCTTTAGACTCAACAGAGGTAGTAATCTTACCAGCACTCTGCATGACATTTTGCAATCGATAATCATCCGTGAATAGCGGTAAATCAAGCCCTAATGCGAGAGCAAGTACGTCCACATCCACATCAGATAGTCGTGGTAAATCACCTGTTTTCGCTGCAGCATTACGTGCCATTTCTAGCCATTTTGGTGAAACTTGACGCCAATCCATTTCCAATGCAAACACCAGCATTGCACGTTGTGGACTCAACCTCTCTATCTCTTGACGTTGACTTTCAGCACATATTCCAGCCACTAATTTGGCCACCGGCCAGTGAAGTAATGCCGCCGTATCGAGTACTCGCATTAGTCACACACCCTGTAAAGCCCCACATCAACCCACCGATTATGCGCACATTCAAGACCAAAGCACCAAAGCGAGAGGTATGTCGTGGAAGGACACCGTCTTGGACTTCTTCGATGTTTTTGGACCTGCAAGTCTAGCAGTACTCTCTTTTACGGAATCCATAATTCAACCAGTACCTCCGGATTTACTGTATCTTCCATTGCTCTATGATGCGATGGGTGATATCCCACTGGTGATGTGGCTATTCCTGGTTGTGACTCTTTCTTCAGTTGCCGGCTCATATATCGGCTATCTGATTGGACAAAAATGGGGAAGAGATGTTCTTGATAGGTTTGCCAAACCAAAGCATGTTGCCAAATTAGAAGCTTTGACAATTAAATATGGAAATCTTGGAATATTCATTGCTGCCTTTTCCCCTATCCCGTACAAGGTCTTTGGATGGGTTGCAGGTATGGGTGAAATGAACAAAAAAGCCTTCTTGATTGCTGGACTTCTGGGCCGCAGCCTAAGATTTGGACTTGAGGCAATTCTTGTTGGCGTTTATGGGCAAAAGGCATTGGACGCCATGTTTACATTCCTTGATAATGAAATATTGATTGGCGTTGTAATGATCGTTAGTTGCGTAGTACTATGGTTTTCATGGTCTTGGTGGTCTAATTTATCGGTTGAAGAGATTACCAATTCAAGCGAGTAAAATTCGAGGATTCATACCTAATTGTTATGAACGGGATGTTAGTCGGGTGGTTTAGCAGTCGCTCGTGTGGTGTAGCTAGGTCCATCATAGTGGGTTTTCATCCCGCCGACCCGGGTTCGAATCCCGGCACGAGCACCAAGTTGCTTTTTTGGCTCATATGAGGCCACTGCATAATTCAAAAATTAAATTATCTACTTTGGTTCGTACCCCCTCACGAGCACCAGTTTAACTACTTAGAAAGAGGAAAAATA